>Ga0208823_1000098_pt1 | contig 70714 bp, 69 predicted proteins | sample AD_UKC075_MetaG_FD_184440 | JGI IMG/M metagenome (GOLD analysis project Ga0208823, IMG submission 184440) | Active sludge microbial communities of municipal wastewater-treating anaerobic digesters from USA - AD_UKC075_MetaG (SPAdes) (version 2) | ecosystem: Engineered > Bioreactor > Anaerobic >...
GCGGGTAGAGGTTGTCGCCGAGGTGGATCTGGGGGGTGAGAGCCCGATCATCGATGTTCCTGAGGAGCCGCTCGTTACCGCCGCGCCCCTGCCACCCGCGTCTGAGCCCCCCGTGTCGCAGCCCCCGGTGTCCCCGCCGCCCGTGCCGCCTCGGACCCGCAGGCGGCAGCAGACCCCGCCCGTCGACCAGCAGCCGCCGTCGATCGAGAACGGCTCCCACCGACGCCAGGAGACGGACGGGGCCTGGCAGCGGCCTGCCCCGGCACCACGGACTGCCCCGACACCACGACCGGCCCTGGCGCCACGATCAGCCCCGCCGCCACGGCGCACCGCACCTCAGCAACCACCTGCCGCGTCGCCGTCCGGCCCCGGCTGGGCACCGCAGCCGCCCCGGCCGCCGATTCCCCCGCCCGGCCCGACTACCCCGTGGCGTCCGCCTGAGACGCGAACCCGCCCGGGTCGGCACCGGGGCTTCGAGGAGCAGGCCGCTGACACCGGGTCGGGCCCGGCACCACAGCACCGCGCGCCCGGCGGTCGGCACGCGAACGAGGCGCCGGACGACCACGCCGCCGACGTGGCGGGCCGGCATCGCAACGCAGCGCAGAACGGGCCCGTCGAACAGGCCGTAGCCGAGGCTCCCCACGGCCAGCATGCAGGGGGCGCGCCGGTGGCCGACCTCGTCGCCCGTCTGCGGGGTGGCAACCCGTCGAGCGACCGCTCTGGTGGCGGCGGACGCCGTCGCCGGGAGGACTGACCGGCGGCTACACTCAGGCCCACATCCGGTCCCCGCGACTCGGGACGGGAAAGCCGATTAGTCAGCGAGGTCGTCGAGGTGGGGACCCCCAACGGCCTGCGTCCGGCCCGCCTGAAAGTCGGGATCGTCTCCGGCGGTCGGGTGGGGACGGCGCTGGGCGCGGCGCTGGAACGCGCCGAGCATGTGGTCGTGGCGTGCAGTGCGATCTCGGCCACCTCGCGGCGGTTGGTGGAGCGCCGCTTACCGGACACCCCGGTGCTGCCGGTGCCCGAGGTCGCCGACTCCGCCGAACTGCTGCTGCTCACCGTCCCGGATTCCGAACTCCCCGGACTGATCGGCGGACTTGCCGCCACCGGCGCCGTGCGGCCGGGCACGATCGTGGCCCACACCTCCGGGGCCAACGGTGTCGGTATCCTCGCGCCGCTCGCCACGCAGGGATGCATCCCCCTGGCCGTGCATCCCGCGATGACGTTCACCGGAGGTGAGGAGGATGTGGCCCGACTTACCGACGCCTGCTTCGCGGTGACCGCGGCCGACGAGACCGGATACGCGGTGGCCCAATCCCTGGTGCTCGAGATGGGCGGTGAGCCCTTCCGCGTCCGCGAGGAGTCCCGCACGCTCTACCACGCAGCCCTCGCGCACGGCAGCAATCATGTCGTCACTCTCCTCGCCGATTCTCTCGCGGCGCTGCGGCGCGCGCTGGCCGGCGACGAACTTCTCGGCCAGCAGATCGTCAGCGACGCACCGGGTGGCCTTGCGGAGCGGATCATCGCGCCGCTGGCCCGGGCTGCTCTGGAGAACACCCTGCATAGGGGGCAGGCGGCCCTGACCGGTCCGGTGGCGCGCGGCGACGCCGCTGCCGTCTCGGCGCATCTGACCGCCCTCGATGCGGTGGATCCCGATCTGGCACAGGCGTATTGCGCCAACTCGTTGCGCACCGCGCAGCGCGCTCACGCCCCCCGGGAAGTGTTCGACGTTCTGACCACCTGGTCGAGCTCGAGAGGGTCACCGAAATGACATCCAGGACAACGCAATTCACCGCGGGTGAGCTGAACGTTTATCCCACCCCAAGGTCGGTGTCCGGTGTCACCGCGGCGTTGCGCCACACCGGTCGCCGGGTGATGCTGGTCCCGACCATGGGCGCACTGCACGACGGTCACTTGGCGCTGGTCCGGGCGGCGAGACGGGTTCCGGGCGCGGTGGTTGTGGTATCCATCTTCGTCAATCCGCTGCAGTTCGGAGCGGGGGAGGACCTCGACGCCTATCCCCGGACTCTCGATGCGGATCTGGAGTTGCTCGCCGATGAGGGTGTGGAGGTGGTGTTCACTCCGACGCCGGACACCATGTACCCGGACGGACCGCGGACCACGGTGCAACCCGGCCCGTTGGGTGCCGAACTCGAGGGGGCGGTGCGCCCCACCCATTTCGGCGGCATGCTCACCGTCGTCCTCAAACTGCTGCAGATCGTCCGACCGGACCGCGCCTTCTTCGGGGAGAAGGACTATCAGCAGTTGACCCTGATCCGGCAGATGGTCGCCGACCTCGATGTCGGTGTGCGCATCGTCGGCGTGCCCACCGTGCGGGAGCCCGACGGGTTGGCGATGTCCTCGCGCAATCGCTACCTCAGTCCCGAACAGCGAGAGCAGGCCGGTGCGCTGTCCGCCGCATTGCTCGCCGGCGTGTACGCTGCCTCGGCGGGGCCCGCGGCCGTTCTGGACGCCGCCCGTGCGGTCCTCGACGAGGTGCCCGCCATCGCGGTCGACTATCTGGAACTCCGTGGACCGGGCCTGGAGCCCACGCCTGATTACGGCCCGGCGCGGCTGCTCGTGGCGGGTCGCCTCGGCGCCACCCGTCTTCTGGACAACATCGCCATCGAGCTGCCCGGCGGGCACCTCGGCGTCGAGCCGGGTGACTCCGAAATGACCTGGAGAAATTGATGTTTCGGACCATGCTGAAGTCCAAGATCCACCGCGCGACGGTGACGCACGCCGACCTGCACTATGTGGGTTCGGTGACCATCGACGCCGATCTGATGGATGCCGCGGACCTTCTCGACGGCGAGCAGGTGACCATCGTGGACATCGACAACGGCGCCCGTCTGGTGACGTACGCGATCACCGGCGAGCGCGGCAGCGGTGTGATCGGAATCAACGGTGCCGCAGCGCATCTCGTGCACCCCGGTGATCTGGTGATACTCATCGCATACGCCTCGATGGACGATGCCGAAGCCCGCCGGTACCGTCCGCGGGTGGTGTTCGTCGACTCCGCCAACAGGCAGGTCCACCTCGGCGACGATCCCGCCCACGTTCCCGGCGACGCCGCCGGTCTGAGCGCCCTGAAAGTGCTGCGGTAGTCGTGCTGCTGGCTATCGACGTCCGCAACACCCACACCGTTGTAGGTCTGATCTCGGGGTCCGGTGACCACGCCGAGGTCGTCCAGCATTGGCGGATCCGCACCGAACCGGAGGTGACCGCCGACGAACTCGCCTTGACCATCGAGGGTCTGATCGACGACGACTCCGAACGACTCACCGGCGTCACCGGACTGTCGACCGTGCCGTCGGTGCTCTACGAGGTCAGGATCATGCTCGATCAGTACTGGGTGGACGTCCCGCATGTGCTGATCGAACCCGGTGTGCGCACCGGGATACCGTTGCTGGTCGACAATCCCAAGGAGGTCGGCGCCGATCGCATCGTGAACTGCCTGGCCGCCCACGCAAAGTTCAAGGGCGCGGCTATCGTGGTCGATTTCGGCTCGTCGATCTGCGTCGATGTCGTCTCCGCCAAAGGCGAGTTCCTCGGTGGCGCAATCGCTCCCGGTGTCCAGGTCTCCTCCGATGCGGCGGCCGCCCGATCGGCCGCGCTGCGCCGGGTGGAACTCGCCCGGCCGCGTTCGGTGGTGGGCAAGAACACCGTGGAGTGTATGCAGTCCGGAGCGGTGTTCGGCTTCGCCGGCTTGGTCGATGGTCTGGTCAGCAGAATCCGCCAGGACGTCGACGGGTTCGCCGGTGCCGGGGTTGCGGTGGTGGCAACCGGGCACACCGCGCCGCTCATGCTCCCCGACCTGCACACCGTCGATCACTATGACCAGCACCTCACGCTGGACGGTCTGCGGATGGTGTTCGAACGCAATCAGGACGGCCAGCGCGGACGTCTCAAGCCCGGCCGTTGAGTCCCGCCGTTTATGCTGGCTCGCCGTGAGTGATGCGGACGCACCGGAAGAGGCGGGCCTGGTCGTCGACCCTTCCGTCGATGAGGTTCCCGAACAGTTCCGGATCCGCCAGGCCAAGCGCCGGCGGATACTCGACTCGGGAGTCGAGGCCTATCCGGTAGCGGTGCCCCGAACCCATTCGCTGGCCGAGATCCGGGCCGCTTACCCCGATCTGGCGCCGGACACCGCGACTGGCGTCCGGGTTGGTGTCACGGGGCGGGTGGTGTTCTCCCGCAACTCCGGAAAGCTCTGCTTCGCCACCCTGCAGGAGGGCGACGGCACCCAACTGCAGGCGATGATCAGTCTCGCCGGGGTCGGGGACGACGCGCTCGAGAGGTGGAAATCCGATGTCGACCTCGGCGACATCGTGTTCGTGCACGGCGAGGTGATCAGTTCCCGGCGGGGAGAACTCTCGGTGTTGGCCGACTCCTGGCAGATGGCGGCGAAGTCGTTGCGCCCGTTGCCGGTGGCCCACAAGGAGATGAGCGAGGAATCGCGCGTCCGGCAACGCTACGTCGACCTCATCGTGCGTCCCCAGGCGCGAGAGGTCGCCCGGCAGCGCATCGCCGTGGTTCGCGCGGTCCGTAACGCCCTGGATCGTCGTGGCTTCCTCGAAGTCGAGACGCCGATGCTGCAGACCCTGGCAGGCGGTGCCGCGGCCAGGCCCTTCGTGACCCACTCCAATGCCCTGGACACCGATCTGTACCTGCGTATCGCACCGGAACTGTTCCTCAAGCGATGTGTGGTGGGCGGGTTCGAGAAGGTCTTCGAACTTAACCGGAACTTCCGCAACGAGGGTGCCGACTCCTCCCACTCGCCGGAGTTCGCCATGCTCGAGACGTACCAGGCCTGGGGCACCTATGACGATTCGGCGGTCGTCACCCGGGAACTGATTCAGGAGGTCGCCGATGAAGCCATCGGCACCCGGCAGGTCACACTGCCCGACGGATCCACCTATGACCTCGACGGCGAATGGCCGAGCATGGAGATGTATCCCTCGTTGTCGGAGGCCTTGGGGGAGGAGATTACCCCGGAGACTCCGGTTCGAAATCTATTCGGAATTGCCGACAGGCTGGCCCTGGAGATTCCCACCGACCGCGGATACGGGCACGGGAAACTGGTCGAGGAACTGTGGGAGCACACCGTCGGCGACACATTATGGTCTCCGGTTTTCGTGAAGAATTTCCCCGTCGAGACCACCCCGTTGACGCGCCAGCATAGGAGTATTCCGGGAGTCACCGAAAAATGGGATCTCTATGTTCGGGGCATCGAGTTGGCGACCGGATACTCGGAACTTGTCGATCCGGTGATCCAACGCGAACGTTTCGAGGCCCAGGCTCGGCTCGCGGCGGCCGGTGACGACGAGGCGATGGCCCTTGACGAGGACTTTCTCGCGGCCATGGAGTATGCAATGCCGCCGACAACGGGTACCGGGATGGGAATTGACCGCCTCCTCATGGCTCTGACGGGGTTGTCGATTAGGGAGACGGTTCTGTTCCCGATCGTTCGCCGGCACGGAAACTGAAAGTGTTTGAACAGCAATTGTTGTAAATCGGTATGTGGTTATGGCACATTAACGGGCAACTAATACCGAATCTGTCGGCTTCCCGGCAGAGAAAGGCCCAGTGCTGGCATGGCCAAGAAAGTGACCGTGACACTCGTCGATGATTTCGACGGCGCAGGACCGGCTGATGAGACGGTCGAATTCTCCATCGACGGAGTGAGCTACGAGATCGACCTCTCGGCTCAGAATGCGCAGAAACTCCGCGATTTATTCACACCGTGGATCGAAGCCGGCCGCCGGGTCGGGGGGCGGCGCCGCGGCCGTCCGACCGCCGTGCCGAACGGACGCGGACGTGCCGTGATCGATCGGGAGCAGAGCGCGGCGATCAGGGAGTGGGCCCGGAACAACGGACACAAGGTGTCGACCCGCGGCCGCATCCCCGCCGACATCATCGAGGCCTTTCACGCCGCGACATGATGCGCGCGTGCCGGGGCGGTTTCGCTGGCCGCGAAGGCGGAATTGTTCGAGGTCGGTAACAAACCGTCGGCGAGCGGCGTTGACATGCTGTGTTCAGGGCTCGGGGACGGTTCGTCCGCGGGCTCACGGGCGGTGACGTCAGCGGGCAGAACGCCCCGGGTGAACCGCCCCACTAGAGTGGTTCCTGAGGTGAGCGGTGCCGTCCGCCACCAGGTGACGAGAGCAGGTAACAGGCGATGTTCGAAAGATTTACCGACCGCGCCCGCAGGGTCGTCGTTCTGGCTCAAGAAGAAGCCCGGATGCTCAACCACAACTACATCGGCACCGAGCACATCCTGCTGGGGCTGATCCACGAGGGCGAGGGTGTTGCGGCGAAGTCGCTGGAATCCCTCGGCATCTCCCTGGAGGGCGTGCGCTCACAGGTCGAGGAGATCATCGGCCAGGGCCAGCAGGCGCCATCCGGTCACATCCCGTTCACCCCGCGCGCCAAGAAGGTCCTCGAACTCTCGCTGCGTGAGGCGCTGCAACTCGGCCACAACTACATCGGCACCGAGCACATCCTGCTGGGCCTCATTCGTGAGGGCGAGGGGGTCGCCGCCCAGGTGCTGGTCAAGCTCGGCGCCGAGCTGACCCGGGTGCGTCAGCAGGTGATCCAGCTGCTCAGCGGCTACCAGGGCAAGGAGGCGGCCGAGGCCGGCGCCGGCGGCCGGGGTGGCGAGTCGGGCAGCCCGTCGACATCGCTGGTTCTCGACCAGTTCGGCCGCAATCTCACCGCCGCCGCCATGGAGGGCAAGCTCGACCCCGTCATCGGTCGCGAGAAGGAAATCGAACGGGTCATGCAGGTCCTGTCCCGGCGCACCAAGAACAACCCGGTGCTGATCGGCGAGCCCGGTGTCGGCAAGACCGCCGTGGTCGAGGGCCTGGCCCAGGCGATCGTCAACGGCGAGGTGCCCGAGACACTCAAGGACAAGCAGCTGTACACCCTCGACCTCGGTTCGCTGGTCGCGGGCAGTCGTTACCGCGGTGACTTCGAGGAACGCCTGAAGAAGGTGCTCAAGGAGATCAACACCCGCGGGGACATCATCCTGTTCATCGACGAGTTGCACACGCTCGTCGGCGCGGGGGCTGCCGAGGGCGCCATCGACGCGGCGTCCATCCTCAAGCCCAAACTGGCCCGCGGTGAGCTGCAGACCATCGGTGCCACCACCCTCGACGAGTACCGCAAGTACATCGAAAAGGATGCCGCCCTGGAGCGCCGCTTCCAGCCGGTTCAGGTGGGCGAGCCGACGGTCGCGCACACCATCGAAATCCTCAAGGGTTTGCGCGATCGCTACGAGGCGCACCACCGGGTGTCGATCACCGATGCGGCGTTGGTCGCGGCGGCCACCCTCGCCGACCGCTACATCAACGACCGCTTCCTGCCGGACAAGGCGATCGACCTGATCGACGAGGCCGGCGCCCGGATGCGAATCCGCCGGATGACCGCTCCGCCGGACCTGCGCGAGTTCGACGAGAAGATCGCTGATGCCCGCCGGGAGAAGGAATCGGCCATCGACGCGCAGGATTTCGAGAAGGCCGCATCACTCCGCGATCGGGAGAAGCAACTCGTCGCACAACGCGCCGAGCGCGAGAAGCAATGGCGCTCAGGCGATCTCGACGTCGTCTCCGAGGTCGACGACGAGCAGATCGCCGAGGTGCTGGGGAACTGGACCGGTATCCCGGTGTTCAAGCTGACCGAGGAGGAGACCACTCGGCTGCTGCGCATGGAGGACGAACTGCACAAGCGGATCATCGGTCAGGAGGACGCCGTCCGGGCAGTCTCCAAGGCGATCCGCCGCACCCGTGCCGGGCTCAAGGACCCCAAGCGCCCGTCCGGATCGTTCATCTTCGCCGGCCCGTCCGGTGTCGGGAAGACCGAGCTGTCCAAGGCGCTGGCGGAGTTCCTGTTCGGCGACGACGATGCGCTCATCCAGATCGACATGGGCGAGTTCCACGACCGCTTCACCGCCTCCCGACTGTTCGGCGCGCCCCCCGGGTACGTCGGCTACGAGGAGGGCGGCCAGCTCACCGAGAAGGTGCGGCGCAAGCCGTTCTCAGTGGTGCTGTTCGACGAGATCGAGAAGGCCCACCAGGAGATCTACAACACCCTGTTGCAGGTGCTCGAGGATGGCCGGCTCACCGACGGCCAGGGTCGGACGGTCGACTTCAAGAACACCGTGCTGATCTTCACGTCGAACCTGGGCACCTCCGACATCTCCAAGGCGGTGGGTCTGGGCTTTACCCAGGGCGGCGGTGAGAACAACTACGAGCGGATGAAGCAGAAGGTCAACGACGAGCTCAAGAAGCACTTCCGGCCGGAGTTCCTCAACCGCATCGACGACATCATCGTGTTCCACCAGCTCACCCAGAACGAGATCATCCAGATGGTCGACCTGATGGTGGGCCGGGTGTCCAAGCAGCTCAAGGCCAAGGACATGGACATGGAGCTGACCGAGACGGCGAAGGCTCTGCTGGCCAAGCGCGGGTTCGACCCGGTGCTGGGAGCCCGGCCGCTCCGGCGCACCATCCAGCGCGAGATCGAGGACGCCCTCTCGGAGAAGATCCTCTTCGAGGAGGTCGGCCCCGGACAGCTGGTCACCGTCGACGTCGAGGGCTGGGATGGCGAAGGCGCCGGGGAGAACGCTCGGTTCACCTTTGCCGGCGGGCCCAAGCGCGAGACCGCCGAGCCGGATCTGGCGGAGGCCGCGACAGCGTCGACCGACTAGCGGGTAAGACACAGGCCGAGCGGTCACCCCATCGGGGTGGCCGCTCGGCCTGTGTCTCAGCGGTATCGGTCTCAGCGGTAGCGCGGAAGCAGCCCGAAAACCTGCTTGATGATGGTCATCACCCAGGCCCCGGCATTGGTGCTGTGGAAACGGGGCCAGTTGAGTTGGAAGCTGACCACCCACGCCTGGCCGGTCCGGTCGACGGCGTACCAACTGAAGGTCAAGTCGCCGGGGAGGTTTCCGGCCTTGGCGCCGATATACGGCCACTCCTGCCGATCCAGGTCGATCCCGGCCACCTCGGACATGATGTCTCGTACCGGAGCGGCGGCGCCGACAGCCTCGTGCTGCAGCGCTGCGTGCACCCGACAGATGTCCTCTGCGGTGCCGTACCACTCGGCGCCGTAGGCGGACCCGGGTGAGTGGGTGCGCTTTGGATCCGGTTCGTAGGGGCGGGAATTCGCTTCCCGCAGGAGCACCGCCCGGTCGGCGGGCCCGGCTTGTTTCCACTGTTCGCGTACGTCCGGGTTGCCCCACCCGACCGCGAAGATCTCCCGCATGGTGGGGAAGGGCGTCATGCTGGCCGGATCGTGGTGGCCCGCATGGGCCAGCGCCTGCTCGACGGCACGGGTGCCGAGCCGTTCGATGAGTAGGTCGGTGGCCATGTTGTCGCTGGTCGCGATCATCTTCCCGGCAGCCTGACGCACCGTGATCTGGGACCCGGCGGGCAGTGTGTCGAACCCCGAGGAACCGAGTTTCTTGGCCTCGCTGGTGATGGTCAGGGTGTCGTCCCACCGGATCTTCCCGGCCAGTACCGCCTCCTCGACCGCGAACAACACGTAGGTCTTGAAGATCGAGGCCAGCGGAAGCGAGGTGGAAGTGTTTGCGCCGGCGACCTTTTCGCAGCGGCCCTCATCGACCTTGGAGACCATCCAGGAGTATCTGGCGCCGGTCTGGTTCAGTGCCGCGTCGACGTCCTTCCAGGCGTTGATCGTCGGCTTCTCGGTGGTGACGGTCATCCGGCTGACCATCGTCTGATCATTGATGTGCAGTTTGATCTCTTCGCGTGCGCCGAACGAACTGGTGACGTTCAGCGTCGCCCTGCCGGCGCGGATATCGAATGAGTTCAGCGTGTAGGGGCGGTCCCACCACAGCGAGTCCATGATGGTCGTGACCGGCTTCACCATGTCCGGTGCCGCCAACGTCGAGACGCTGTGCGTTCCGATCGGCCAGTCGGAGTTGAGCATGTCCATGACCTGCTGGGCGCGGACACCCTGGGGGCTGTTCAGGCCGATGCGCAGACCGTCGGCCACCGGTGTCGCCGGGGCCTCGGCGCAACTGGTCGCCGCGGCGGCCGTGGTGACGATCGCGACGGCGATCGCCAGCGCGCGGCGACTAACTCTTGTCGCTGGACCGCGCAACGTCCAACACAACCTCGAACTCGAGGAGCTGGGCACCCGTCGACACCGGATTGGCCCGCTCGCCGGCATGTGCGGCGATGGCTGGGCCGCTGGCCCAGGATTGGAAGGCCTCCTCGGACTCCCACTGGGTGACGACGAAGTACCGGGTCTCACCCTTGATCGGCCGCAGCAACTGGAATCCGAGGAATCCGGGCTGGTTGTCGACGGCGTGCGCCCGATTGGCGAACCGCTTCTCCAGCTCCGGGCCGGCGCCGGGAGGAACCTCGATTGCATTGATCTTGACCACGGCCATGGCGCCAAGGTTACCGGCAGGATGGGGTGGTGAACTCAGTACCACTGACCTTCCGTGGTGGCGGCGGGCACCCGATCGTGCTTGTGCACGGGCTCATGGGCAAGGGCAGCACCTGGGGACGCCAGCTGCCCTGGTTGGTCGGACTCGGTGCGGTGTACACCTATGACGCTCCGGGACACCGGGGCTGCGAAGCCGATGTGGCCCCACCGCTCGGTACCGAACGGTTCGTCGCCGACCTGGCGGCTGCGGTGGAGTCGCTCGGTACGCCGGTGGTACTCGTAGGGCATTCGATGGGCGGTTTGCACTCCTGGTGCCTGGCGGGCGATCGACCCGAGTTGGTTCGCGGCCTCGTGGTCGAAGACATGGCACCGGATTTCGTGGGCCGCACGACGGGTCCATGGGAGCCGTGGCTGCACGCACTACCGCGGGAGTTCCCCTCGGCTGAAGCGGTTTTCGAGGAGTTCGGCCAGGTGGCCGGGCAGTACTTCCTGGAGGCTTTCGACCGGACCCCGACCGGATGGCGGTTACACGGACAGCCATCGACCTGGATCGCCATCGCGGCGGAATGGGGAACGCGGGACTACTGGCAACAGTGGTCGGCGGTGCGCGCCCCGACCCTGCTGATCGAGGCGGGGAATTCGGTGGCGCCGCCGGGTCAGATGCTGCGGATGCGGGACGTCGCGGCCTGCCCAGCCCGATACGTCCGCATTCCGGAGGCGGGCCATCTGGTGCATGACGACGCACCGCAGCGGTATCGCGAGGTGGTCGAGGAGTTCCTGGACTCGCTTCCGGACTGAGCGACGGCGGCTTCTCAGCGGGCCTGGGGGCCCGCATCGTCGCCTTCGGTGTGCATGACTCGGCGTCTCAGCGGGCCTGGCGGCCCGCATCGTCGCCTTCGGTGTGCATGACTCGGCTTCTCAGCGGGCCTGGCGGCCCGCATCGTCGCCTTCGCCCGCCAGGGCGAATCGGCCGTCGCGGGTCTGTTCCACCAGGCCGTCCACCAGCAGTGAGTCCAGGGCCCGGTCCCGTTGCGCGGTGTCCGACAGCCACACCACGTCCAGTTCGGCCCGTTCGACCGGAGCGGAACTGGCCCGCAGTACGTCGAGTAACCGACCGCGCACCTGACGGTCGGTGCCGGCGTAGCGCTGCGCCGTTCTGGCAGGGCTCTGCCCGGGTGGGAACCCGGCGGCCCGCCAGGCACACCGGTCCAGTGGGCAGTCGCCGCACCGTGGTGACCGTGCCGTGCACACCGTCGCCCCGAGTTCCATCAGCGCCGCCGAGAACACCGCCGCCTCCGGCCCGTCCGGCAGCAGTGCCGCCACGGCGGTGTGATCGCGAACCGTCGAGGCGGGCCCGGCGTCGGCCCGACCGTCGACGGCCCGGGCGACCACCCGGCGGACGTTGGTGTCCACCACCGGCACCCGCATCCCGTAGGCGAAACAGGCCACCGCACGTGCCGTGTAGGCGCCCACTCCCGGCAGCGTCAGCAGCGTCTCGACGTCATCGGGCACCACATCGCCGTACTCGTCGGCGATCACCGTCGCGCATTCGTGCAGCCGTTTGGCCCGGCGCGGGTACCCCAGCTTCCCCCAGGCGCGCAGCACATCCGCCGCGCCGGCCGCGGCCGTCGCCGAGGGCGTCGGCCAGCGCCGCACCCAATCCACCCAGATCGGCGCGACCCGGGCCACCGGGGTCTGCTGCAGCATGAACTCGCTGACCAGAATCTGCCAGGCGGTGGTGCCCGGCGCCCGCCAGGGCAGGTCGCGGCGAGCCTTCTCGTACCAGCCCAGGAGATCGGCGGCAGGGATGCTCATCGACTGCCCGCGAACCGGGCAGGGCACAATGACCCGCATGGCCAAGACCAGTCCGGCGTCCGCGTGGAAGGCACTGAAGGAGGGTAACGAGCGCTTCGTGGCCGGTCGTCCCGAGCATCCGAGCCAGAGCATCGAACACCGCGCGGGTCTCGCGGTGGCGCAACGACCGACCGCGGTGGTGTTCGGCTGCGCCGATAGCAGGGTGGCCGCAGAGATCATTTTCGACCAGGGTCTGGGCGACGTGTTCGTGGTCCGCACCGCCGGTCACGTGATCGACTCCGCCGTGCTCGGCTCCATCGAATACGCCGTCACTGTTCTCGACGTCCCGTTGATCGTGGTGTTGGGCCACGACAGTTGCGGGGCCGTTCAGGCGACCATCGCGGCGCTGGACGAGGGAAAGGTGCCCGGTGGGTTCGTCCGCGATGTCGTCGAGCGGGTGACACCGTCGATCATGCTGGGCCGCCGTGACGGATTGACCAGGGTCGACGAGTTCGAGACACGGCACGTCATCGAGACGGGCTCGCAACTGCTGGCGCGCTCCACGGCGATCGCCGACCGGGTCGCCCAGGGCGCCGCGGCCATCGTCGGCGTCACCTACCAACTGGCCGACGGCCGCATCGTTCTGCGCGAGCATCTCGGCGACATCGGGGAGTAGCGGCAGGCGATCAGTCCCGCATAAGGCAAGACGACACGCCGGGCGAGGTCGGACGGCTCGCGGTGACCTCGCCTTACGGTGGAAACGTGCTGGATCTTGAACCGCATGGCCCGCTGCCGCCGCAGATCTACTGGCGGCGTCGCGGACTGGCGCTCGGCATCGCCGCAGTGGTCATCGCGATCGTCGTCGGCGTGTTGATTGCCGTGTTCGGTAAGTCCGAGCCCGCCAACACCGCCACCACCTCCGCCACCGTGAAATCCGAGGCGACCCAGAGCCCGGGACAGATTCCGCAGCCGGAGAACAAGACTCCCGTCGTTCCGCCGGCGCAGGCCGGCCCGCCGCCGACGCCCACCGAGACGGCGGCGGTGGCGCCACCGCCGGTTCTGCAGGCCGGCGACGACTGCCCGGACTCCAACCTCGCGGTCAAAGGCGTCACCAATGCGCCCCAGTACGTGATCGGTGATCAGCCCAAGTTCACCATGGTCGTCACCAACATCGGACTGGTCGCGTGCAAGCGTGATGTAGGCGCAGCCGTGTTGGCCGCCTATGTGTATTCGCTGGACAACAGCCGACTGTGGTCCAACCTCGACTGCGCCCCGTCCAACGAGACCCTGGTCAAGACCTTCAACCCCGGCGAGCAGGTGACCACCGAGGTGACCTGGACCGGGATGGGTTCGGCACCGCAGTGCCCGCTGCCCCGGGAGCCGATCGGTCCGGGTACCTACAACCTGGTCGTGCAGTTGGGCAATCTCCGCTCGGCGGCCGTGCCCTTCATCCTCACCGACGCCCCTCCGCCGCCACCGGTCGAGCCCGCGCCGGGCGGTGAACCCGCTCCGGCGCCGGTGGAGGGACAGCCGGCCCCTGCCCCGGCGGGCTGACTCGGTTGCTACAGCATCCGGTCGGTGATCGTCGACTCGGCCAGCTGTGCGAGTCCCTCGCGGACGTGGCGGGCCCACATCTCCCCAATCCCGTCCACGGACTGCAGGTCACTGGCGCTCGCCGCCAACAGGCCCTGGAGCGAGCCGAACCGGCGAACCAGTAGGTCGACATGGCCGAACTGCAACCGGGGGATACCCGACATCGCTCGGTAACCGCGGGCGCTGAGCGCGGAATCCTGCGCCTCGGAGGTGGACGGATACCCGAAAACCCTTGCCAGTGCGGTGAAGTCGAGCAATTCGGTGTCCGACAGCGAATCGAGTTCGGCCAGCGTTGAAGCGACTTGAGAATTCGATGGCGCCTGGGGGCTGGCATGGTAGTCCCTGGCGATGAGTTCCCGGGCGTTGTCGTTTCCGCCGAGAAGCTCCTCGAGTTGCAGCCGCAACTGCCGGCCGTCGGTGCCGAGTTCTACCGCGTCATTGTCGATTTCGAGCCCGATGCGGCGAACCATCTCCAGGCGTTGCACCACGGTCATGACATCCCTCAGCGTGACGAAATCTTCGATCTCGGCGGTGGAGAGTTGCCGGGACACCTCGTCGAGCCTGGCCTTGTAACGCTCCAGAGTCGCAACGGCCTGATTCGCCCGGGACAGGATGGTCGCGGAATCGGCGACCACGTGACGATCGCCCCCCACGTAGACGGTCACCAGATTCATCGAGTGGCTGACCGAGATCACCGGAAAACCGGTCTGGATGGCGGTGCGTTCGGCCGAGCGGTGCCGGGTGCCGGACTCATCTGTGGGGATCGTCGGATCCGGAACCAACTGGACGTTGGCGCGCAGGATCCGGTCTCCGGTGGTGGAGAGAACGACCGCGCCGTCCATCTTCGACAGTTCGCGGAGTCGGGTGGCCGCGAAGCTGACATCGAGCGAGAAACCGCCGTCGCAGATCGACTCGACTCGCTCGTTGTAGCCCAGCACGATCAGGGCACCCGTGCGGCCGCGCAGGATGCGTTCCAGTCCGTCGCGCAGCGCGGTACCCGGTGCCAGCCGGCCGATCGTCTCCCGCAACGTGGTGGCCGTCGGCGGTGCGCTGCTGGGACGGTTGGCGTTGTTCACAGCCGGTTATTGTCCACCGCGGGACCCCGGTCGCCCGAACGCCGGCCGGATTCCGGCCCGAACGGGCGGCTCCTCAGGGAAAGCAGGCGCCAGACTGATCTCGCCGAGCGTCCGCAATGCATCGACGATGGTGGCGGATTCCAGGGTGCGCAGGCCCGGTGGGGGCGCCCCGCAGCCGACCGGCACGACGGCGACGCCGAAACCCAGGCGGGCGGCCTCGGCGAGCCGTCGGTCCATGCCCGTGACCCGGCGCAGATCCCCGGCCAGACCGATCTCGCCGAACACCACGGTGTCGGCGGGTAGCGGGCAGCCGGTTGCGGCAGAGGCCATCGCGGCGGCGACCGCGAGGTCTGACGACGGATCGGTCAGCCGCATCCCGCCGACAGTCGAGAGGTAGATGTCGAGCAGGCCCAGGGGAACCTTTGCGCGCTCGTGGATCACCGCGGTGATCATCGCAACCCGGGACTGATCGACTCCGCTCACCACCGTCCGCCGTGGGGAGTTCTCGCTGGGCGGTGAGGTCAGCAGGGCCTGGATCTCGCCGATCAACGCTCGCTTGCCGTCGAGAGTGACGGTTACCGCGGTGCCGGGCACCGGCTGGGCCCGCTGTTCGAGGAACAGCCCGGACGGATCAGCGATACCCTCGATTCCGTTGTCGTGCAGCAGGAAACATCCGACTTCGTCCGCAGCGCCGAACCGGTTCTTGACGCCCCGGACCATTCGGATCGGGGTGTTGCGGTCGCCCTCGAAATGCAGAACAACATCGACGAGGTGCTCCAGGGCCCGGGGGCCCGCGATCGCGCCGTCCTTGGTCACGTGGCCGACGAGGATCATCGCCACCCCGGTGGACTTTGCGGCCGAGGTGAGCGCGGCCGTGACCGCGCGCACCTGGGTGACGCCACCGGACACGCCATCGGTGTCGGAGGCGGACATGGTCTGCACGGAATCGACGATCACCAGCGACGGGTCGACGGCCTCGATATGTCCGAGCACGGTGTTCACATCGGATTCGGCGGCCAGGTACATCTCGTCGTGGGTACAGCCGGTTCGGCCGGCCCGCATCCGGATCTGGCCCGCCGACTCCTCACCGGAGATGTACAGGGCGCGCCGGCCGGACTGTGCCCACCGGTGAGCCACCTCGAGGAGCAGCGTCGACTTTCCGACACCGGGATCGCCGGCGAGCAGGCTCACCGACCCCGGCACCACACCACCACCCAGGACCCGGTCCAGTTCGGCAACCCCGGTGGGGAAGTGGCGAGTGCGGTCGGGGTCCACCGACGTGATGGGAACGGCCGGGGTCGAGGGAGTGAGGGGACGGTGCGATCTGCCGGCCGCCGCCGTCGTGAAGACGGCGACCTCCTCCACGGTGCCCCACGTTCCGCAGCCGGGACAGCGGCCGAGCCATTTCCCGGTGACGTGATGGCAGTCCGTACAGCGGTACTGCGCCCGAGGTTTCGCCACGCCGCCGAGGCTAACGACTGGCCCTGACAAACTCAGTCAGCGCCGGGTCCTCATTGCGCCGACTGGTCAGGCGTCGCCAGCGGAGATCGGTACCGCCACGGTGGCCTTGCCGGCCTTCTCGAACGTGAAGGTGAAGTTGTAGTTCAGCCCGTTGGTGATCGGTTCGGTCAGGGTCACCAGCACGCCCGCGGGAGCATCCGATGCGGCCTGGCCCGCCGGCTGCGCGCCGTTCATCTGCTGGGCACCGGTCGGCTCGGCGGGAGCGTTGAGAACCAACGCTCCGGCGGCCGGGATCGCGCCGCTGCCGGTGAGGGATACCTCGCCGACCTCGGAGGTGATGCTCAGCAGCTTGTCGTCGTTGTCCGGCGAGTTGTTCGCGGCGACGAGAACCAGCGGAACGACCGTACCGGGCTGGAGGAAGTCGCTGGACTGCTCGGCCTGCAGGTGGACATTGCGGAGGGCGATGTCCTTGATGTTGGCCGAGGTGCCGTTGACGGCGGACTCCTGGGTCGCGGTCTGAGCGATCTGCCCGGAACTGCAGCCGGTGACGACCAGACCGCAGGCAGCCAGGCCCGCGGTGGCGGCGGTGAGGCGGGTAGTCAAGCGGTTCACAGCGGCCTCCTGCGTGGCAGATCGGCCGGCATCGTGGCAGCCGACCGTGGTTTGACTGCGCACCATAGTCGACTGCGCAGCCGTCGACTATGCACAGTAGTAGGTGGTGCGGCTGGACGGTAGCCAAGCCGTGATCTGGGTGCCGACCTTTTTCGCCGGGCCGGTGGCGCGCCACTGTGCGCGGTTTCGATACACGAATCACTGGGCCTGTCAACCCCCCGATTCGGTGGCGGTGCCCCTGACCTGCAACGTTGGGCTACCGGGGAGGATGCCCCGTGCTAACATAGCGGGGTGAAAGGGGCTCGCATCTGATGATTTTCAAGGTCGGAGACACCGTTGTTTACCCACATCACGGTGCTGCATTGATCGAAGCGATCGAAACCCGAACCATTAAGGGCGTTCAGAAGGAGTACCTCGTCCTCAAGGTTGCCCAGGGTGATCTGACCGTTCGGGTTCCCGCTGAGAACGCCGAATATGTGGGTGTGCGCGACGTGGTCGGTCAAGAGGGACTGGACAAGGTCTTCCAGGTGTTGCGGGCTCCGCACACCGAAGAACCCACCAACTGGTCCCGCCGCTACAAGGCCAACTTGGAGAAGCTCGCCTCGGGTGATGTCAACAAGGTGGCCGAGGTCGTCCGTGACCTCTGGCGTCGCGACCAGGAGCGCGGGCTGTCGGCCGGCGAGAAGCGCATGCTGGCCAAGGCCCGTCAGATTCTGGTGGGCGAACTTGCTCTTGCTGAGAACACCGACGACGTGAAAGCCGCGACGATTCTCGACGAGGTCCTGGCCGCCGCCTCTTGACTGTCGGCCGGATCGGTGGAGCTGCCGGAGGCAGTGAGCACATCGACGTCCGAGGCCTGATGTGCCGGAGACAGTCGCAGTAGTCCCGGCTGCCGGTAGCGGCGAACGTCTTGGTGCCGGAATCGCCAAGGCCTTCGTCGAACTCGGTGGCCGCACCCTTCTGGAACTCGCCGTCGATGGGCTCCATGCCTCGGGGGTCGTCCAACGGATCGTTGTCGCCGTACCGGTGAACCGGGTGGACGAGACGGCGGATCTGCTGGGGGACCGTGCCGCCGTGGTGGCCGGCGGGCCGGAGCGACTCGACAGCGTCCGCCTGGCACTCGCTGCGGTGGGCGACCCCGAGTTCGTTCTCGTCCATGACGCCGCCAGGCCGCTGACCCCGGCCGACCAGATCCGTCGGGTAGTCGAGGCACTGCGCGACGGGCAACGAGCGGTCATCCCGGTCCTGCCCGTCGTCGACACCATCAAGGCCGTCGACGCCAATGGTGTCGTCCTGGGCACCCCCGAACGGTCCGGATTGCGCGCCGTCCAAACCCCGCAGGGCTTCGAAACCGCACTTCTGCGCCGCGCCTACGACCGGGCCGGTGCGGCGACCGACGACGCCGCACTGGTCGAGAACCTGGGGGTGCCGGTGCATACCGTCGCCGGTGACCCCCTGGCGTTCAAGATCACCACCCCTTTGGATTTGCGGTTGGCCTCGGCAGTGGTTGATTCCCGGTGATGGACTCGTGACCCTGCCCCGGGTCGGCGTCGGTACCGACGTCCACCCCATCGAGAACGGCCGGCCGTGCTGGCTGCTCGGCCTGCTGTTCGACGACGCTGATGGCTGCTCCGGGCACTCCGACGGGGACGTGGCCGTGCATGCACTCTGTGACGCGCTGCTCTCGGCATCCGGTCTCGGCGACCTCGGCAGCGTGTTCGGGGTCGATCAGCCGCGGTGGCGCGGGGTTACCGGAGCGCAGATGCTGACCCACGTCAGAGATCTGCTGGCCGCCAACGGATTCACCGTCGGCAACGCCGCGGTACAGGTCATCGCCAATCGCCCCAAGGTCGGGCCGCGTCGCGAAGAAGCCCAACGGGTGCTCGCCGCCCTGCTCGGCGCGCCGGTGTCGGTGTCGGCGACCACCACGGACGGGCTGGGACTCACCGGCCGCGGGGAGGGAATGGCCGCGGTCGCCACCGCCCTCGTCGTCGAGACGGCCCGGTAAGCTGCGACGTCGTGGCCGGACTGCGTTTGCATGACACCTTCACCGGTGGCGTGCGCGGCTTTCACCCCCTGCGTCCCGGCCAGGTGTCGATCTATCTGTGCGGTGCCACGGTGCAAGGGCTACCGCACATCGGACATGTGCGCAGCGGTGTCGCATTCGACGTCCTGCGCCGCTGGTTGCTGGCCAAGGGCTACGACGTCGCGTTCATCCGCAACGTCACCGACATCGACGACAAGATCCTGACCAAAGCCGCTGAAGCCGGCCGGCCCTGGTGGGAGTGGGCCGCCACGCACGAACGCGCTTTCGCCGCGGCCTACGATGCGCTCGGCGTGCTGCCGCCGTCCGCTGAACCGCGCGCCACCGGGCACATCACCCAGATCGTCGAACTCATCGAACGTCTCATCGACACCGGTCATGCGTACCCCGGTGCCGGGGACGTCTACTTCGACGTACTGAGCTTCCCGGACTACGGAAAGCTCTCCGGCCACCGGATCGACGACGTTCACCAGGGTGAGGGGGCCGGCGCCGGTAAGCGCGATCCCCGGGACTTCACCCTCTGGAAGGCGGCGAAGCCGGGCGAGCCGTCCTGGCCCACCCCGTGGGGCCGGGGCCGACCCGGCTGGCACTCGGAGTGCGTCGCGATGGCCCACGAGTATCTCGGATCCGAGTTCGACATCCATTGTGGTGGAATGGATCTGGTCTTTCCGCATCACGAGAACGAGATCGCCCAAGCGCAGGCCGCCGGTGACGGATTCGCGCGGTTCTGGCTGCACAACGGCTGGGTCACGATGGGCGGCGAGAAGATGAGCAAGTCGCTGGGCAATGTGCTGTCGATTCCGGCCGTGCTGCAACGGGTCCGGCCAGCGGAGTTGCGGTACTACCTGGGTAGCGCGCACTACCGCTCGATGCTGGAATTCACCGAGACCGCCCTGCAGGACGCCGCGAAGGCCTACAGCGGTATCGAGGATTTCCTGCACCGGGTGCGAACCAGGGTCGGCGCGGTCATGCCGACCGGCTGGACGGACACGTTCGCCGCAGCCCTCGACGACGACCTTGCCGCCCCCGCCGCGCTCGCCGAGGTGCACGCGGCCCGGGCCGACGGGAATCGGGCCCTGGAGTCCGGCGACCACGAAACGGCGCTGGCGAAGGCCGGCCAGATCCGCACGATGATGGGCATTCTCGGCTGTGACCCGCTCGATGTGCGCTGGGAGACCCGCGACGAGACGGCCGCCGCGCTGGGCGCCGTCGACGTGCTGGTCCGGGCGGAGGTGCAGCGCCGAGAGGATGCCCGCCGCCGGCGCGACTGGGCGCAGGCCGACGAGATCCGGGATCGGCTCAAGCAAGCCGGTATCGAGGTGACCGATACCGCCGACGGGCCGCAGTGGTCACTGCTGGAGGGGTCGCTGTTGGAGGGGTCGATGCGGGACGGGACGGGTGCCTAGATGGCCGGAAACTCGAGACGGCGCGGCGCAGTCCGCAAGGCCGGCACCAAGAAGGGGCCGACGGTGGGTTCCGGGGGTGTCCGGCGGCGCGGTCTGGAAGGTCGCGGCGCCACCCCGCCCGCTCATATGCGGCCCGGGCATCCGGCCGCCAGGCGAGCCGCCAAACAGAACCGCCCCCCCACGGCGAAGCCCGCGGACGAAACCGAGACCGTTCTCGGCCGAAATCCGGTGCTGGAGTGTCTGCGTGCCCACGCGCCGGCGTCGGCGCTCTACGTCGCACTCGGGGCGGAGGCCGACGAGCGGTTCACCGAATCGGTGACACTGGCAGCCGACCGGGGCATTCCGATCCTCGAGGTGCCGCGTACCGATCTCGACCGACTCAGTGCCAACGGGCTGCACCAAGGTATCGCGCTGCAGGTACCGCCGTACTCCTACGTCCACCCCGATGACCTGCTGGCGTCGGCCCGCAACGATGTTCGGCCGGCGCTGCTGGTGGCCCTTGACAACATTTCCGATCCGCGGAACCTCGGCGCGATCATCCGTTCGGTTGCCGCCTTTGCCGGCCACGGTGTTCTGATCCCGCAGCGTCGGTCCGCGTCGGTGACCGCGGTGGCGTGGCGCACGAGTGCCGGTGCGGCCGCCCGGGTTCCGGTGTCGCGGGCCACGAATCTCAATCGCACGCTGAAGGATTGGGTTTCGGCGGGATTGCAGGTCGTCGGCCTGGACGCCGGGGGTGACACCACCCTCGACGAGTTGGACGGTTCCGGCCCGATGGTCGTGGTGGTGGGTTCCGAGGGTAAGGGTCTGTCCCGGCTGGTTCGGGAGAACTGCGATGCCATCGTCTCCATTCCGATGGCGGGGCCGACCGAGTCCCTCAACGCTGCTGTGGCAGCCGGTGTCGTGCTGGCCGAGATCGCACGGCAGCGGCGGTCCTGACCGCCCCCCGCCCACCCCGATCACCTGGATCCGGGCACCGTTCACCGGTTTACGCCCAGGGGTCTGCGTGCTGCCACAGTGTGGGTAGATGGACGGCCACACCATCGCGTGCGGCCAGTCGGTCGAACTCCGCCATTGTCGCATCCAGATCGTCCGTGACGTAGGGCAGCGCCCGCATCGGTGCGGTCAGCGGCCGGAAGAAGTCGTCCCAATGGATCAGGACGACCTGCCGCGCACCGACGGTGCGGACGGTCTCCTCCCAGTACCGCTCGATGTAGCCGACCGGCTGCACTCCGAGCTGGCCGACGCCGAGGTAGGCGATCTCGGCCTGCCGCCCCGCCAGGGCGCCCGGTACGAAGCCGGCGCTGCCCTGGATCAGCAGGCGCCGACCGCTGGGCCGGTGTCGGACCACGGCCGACCAGGCCTCCCCGCACCGGTAGGCCGAGGCCCGGGCGGTGGGCGCGACCGGTGTGGTGATCGGACCCGGGAACCGGTCCGGAGGGCAGTGCGCTGACTCGATCAGCGTCACGTCGAAGGAGCCGAACTCCAACTCGGATCCGGGAGTGGCCACCAGGATGCGATCTTCGGGAAGACCATGTCCCCGGGCGATATTGGCCGCCGACTCCCCGCCCACGACGACGGCGCCGGTGCGAAGTGCGACCTCGGCCGAGTCCAGAGCGTGGTCGTAATGGGTGTGCACCGGCAGGAGCGCGTCCACCCGGGTGATACCGGCGTTGGCCAGCGCCTCATCGATCCGCGACGGGGAGCAGCGCAACGGCAGCAGTCCGACGCTCAGCATGCCGGGCCGCGAGAAGAACCCGTCGGTCAACAACACGGACGTGCCGTCGTCCACGAGCAGGGTCGACACACCCAACCAGGTCACCGCCAGCGGGGCGGAGGGGTCCGCGGCCGTCAGGGTGAAGCGGTCGGCGTAACGACCGATATCGGGGCGGCCCGGTTTCAGGCGCATCAGGCGAACGCCGTCAGGTCGACACCGTCATTCAGCAGACGTTCCCGCACCGCGGCGGCGATACTTACCGCCCCGGGCGAATCACCGTGTACGCACACCGATTCCACCTCTATCTTGATCGTTGAACCGTCCACCGCCGGCACCGTCCCCGTCGACACCATCGTCGCCACCCGGTGGGCGATCTCGGCCGGATCATGCAGCACCGCACCTGCCGTACCGCGCGGTGCGAGTCGCCCGTCGGGCAGATACGCGCGGTCGGCGAACGCCTCGGCCACCGTCCGCAGCCCCATCCGGCGGGCCTCGGCGAAGAACACCGAACCGGCCTGCCCCAGCACCGGGAGTCCGGGGTCGACCGCGCGGACGGCCTCGGCGACCGCGCGGGCCTGATCGCGGTCCACCGCGATCGTGTTGTACAGCGCGCCGTGGGGTTTGACATAGCCCAGCGTCGATCCCGCGGTGCGGGCCAGTGCCTGCAGAGCGCCGATCTGGTAGACGACGTCGGCGGCCAACTCGTCCGGGTCGACCTCGATACGGCGACGGCCGAAACCCGCCAGGTCGAAGTAGCCGACCTGCGCGCCGATCCGGACTCCCCGCCGCGCGGCGGCGGCGCAGGCCCGGGCCAGACCGACGGGGTTACCGGCGTGGAACCCGCAGGCCAGGTTCGCGCTGGTGACGATGTCGAGCATCGCGTCATCATCGCCGAGTTCCCACACCCCGTACCCCTCGGCCAGGTCGGCGTTGAGGTCGACGGACGGCATCACGCGAGCTTACGCAGCGGCCGGGTCGTGCCGGCGACGGCTGAGCGCCCAGCACACCAGATAGATCACGAACGAGATGACGGTGACGAACACCGACACCGGCACCCCGGGTGCCAGCGACAGCAGGATGCCGCCCACCGCCGATACCTCGGCGAAGATCACCGACGCCGCGATGGTGGCGAACGGTGAACTGAACACCCGCGCTGCCGCGGCGGCAGGGGTGATCAGCAGCGACATCACCAGCAGCGCGCCGACGATCTGCACCCCCTGCGCGGCGACGACACCGACCAGCGCCGCGAACACGATGCCCAGGGCGCGCACCGGCACACCACGGGCGGCGGCCACCTCCGGGTCGGCGGTGGCGAACAGCAGTGGTCGGTAGCTCGCCACCAGCACGCCGGTCACCGCCACGGTGACCCCTGCCAGCAGTGCCAGTCCGGAGTAGCCGACGCCGACGATCTGACCCGTCAGCAGCGCGAAGCTGGTACCGGTGCGGCCGGGATAGAGGTGGATGAACAGCACCGCCAGGCCGAGCCCGAACGCCAGCACCACCCCGATCGCCGAGTCTCGCTCCCGGGCGCGCTGACCCAGGAGACCGAACAGCACCGCGGCGAGGGCACTGCCGACCAGAGCCCCCAGCCCGACGTTCAGTCCGGTGAGCAGTGCGAACGCCGCCCCGGTCAGCGACAGCTCGCTGGAGCCGTGCACGGCGAAGGACATCTGTCGCATCACGATGAACGGGCCGATCAGCCCCGCCACCAGCGCCAGCAGTGCGGCGGCGATCAGGGCGTGCTGGACGAACTCCCGCCCCAGCAGGTCCGCGGTGACCCCGAAGGAGAACATGTCGTGCAGCAGGACGGTCAACCGGTCATTCATGGCTGTGTCCGTGGGTGTGGCCGGAATGATCGAGGTGCTCGCCCACGACGACGTACCGGCCACCGACCTGCACCACCTGGATGTCGGCCTGGTAGAGCTCCGAGAGCGTTTCCGATGTCATGACCTCAGACACCGTCCCGATCATGAACCGCCCCGCCACCAGGTAGAGGATGCGGTCCACGAAGGGCAGGACCGGGTTGACCTCGTGGGTCACGAACAGCACCGCGGTTCCCGACTTTCGGCGGCGGTCGATGAGACCCGCGACCAACCGCGCGTTGGCCGGGTCGAGGTTGAGAAGCGGTTCGTCGCACAGCAGCAACGCGGGGTCGCTGGCCAGGGCCTGGGCGATCCGCACCCGCTGCAACTCGCCGCCGGACATGACGCCGACCGGGACAGCGGCCAGCTTTGCGGCGTTGACCTGAGCCAGCGCCCGACTGACCGCCTCGCGGCGGTGTCTGCGCGCGGCGGGCCGCATCGGTGTGAGACCCCAGCGGTGTCCGTCGACGCCGAGCCGCACCATATCCGCCCCGCACAGGCTCAGACCGCGATCGACGGCGCGGTGCTGCGGAACGTAACCGATCCGATCGCTTCCGGTACGCACCGGCTGTCCTTCGATCAGCGCGGTGCCGGTGCTCAGCGGGAGCTGGCCGAGAAGCACCTTGATCAGTGACGTCTTGCCGGTTCCGTTGGGGCCGAGGACGGCGATGAACTCCCCGGCGGACACCGTCAGGTCGAGGTGGTCCCACAGCACCCGATCACCGAAGGCCAGGCGGGCTCCGGTGATCGAGACGACCTCGTTGGACATCACCGGGCCGTGCGGAGCGCGGCGGCCAACCGCTCAGTCAGCCCGGCCTGCCAGGGCAGGTACTCGGTCCCGTCCGGGAGCGTTTCGGTGACGGCGACGACCGGTACCCCCGCCTGATCGGCCGCTTCCCGAACCCGGCGGGTGGCGCCGGTGACGGTCTGGTCGTTGAACACCAGGGCCGCGACCTCCCGGCCGGTGATCAGGTCGAGCATTGCCGCGATATCGACCGGCGCCGGGTCGGTGTCCTGCTCGATGGCGTTGGTGAACCCGATCGGGGTGCGATCGCGCAGGCCGGCCGCCTGGAGCAGGTAGTGCGCCACCGGTTCGGTGGCAACCACCGCCCTACCGGGAAACTCCGTCCGCAGCGCGCGCTGCCGTTCGAGGATGGCGTCGGCCTGGCGACCGAAGTCCGCGGCGCGTGATCGGTAGCCGTCGGCGTGGGCGGGGTCCGCCCCGGCCAGCGCGTCAGCGATCCGGCCGGCCACCGCCTTGGCGGTATTCAACTCATAGAAGACATGCGCGTTGGCAGGCTCGGGCTCGCCGACGGCTCCCGGATCCAGCAGGGTGAAGGCGTCGACGGATACGACGTCGGGATGTTCCTCGAGGATGTCGGCGGCCCAGGCGTCGTAGCCGCCGCCGTTGAATACTACGAGGGCCGCATCGGCCATCTCGGCGACCGCTGCCGGACCGGGTTCGAAGGAATGCGGATCGGCCGTACCGGTGATGATCGACGACACCCGGGCGTCGGGGCCGGCCACCGACCTGGCGACGCTGCCCCACACGTCGGACGACGCGACCACCGCCGGTGGACCGGTCGGCGTGTCGGGGCCGCTCCCGGAACACGCGCTCAGCGTGCCCACGGCTACCAGGGCGGCCACGGCGTACATACCGAATCTGAGCACGAATCCTCCGTAGCGAAAATGAAAATCGTTTCCAAAAACTGTAGCGGAGGCCTCGCGGTCGCTAGCGGCCCGGCTGTCCTGACCCGTCGTCCGCGGAGCCCAGGAGAAGCCGCACCGTCAGATCCAGTCTTTTGCTGACATCGCTAGCAGAAGCCCGCCTGGTCAGCCAGGCCAGCAGATTCGACAGCCAGACATCGGAGATCACCCGGGCGATGTGGTACTGGTCCTCAGTCGGCTCGCCGTCGCTCATCGCCCGGGCGAACATGCCGTCGACGATCTTCTCGACATGGTCCACCTCGCCCGCGGCGGAGGCGTCGGCGAACACGTAGGCGCGGGTCATGGCCTCGGTCAGCAACGGGTTGCGCTGCATGGCTCGGGTGAGCTTGCTGACCATGAAGTTCAACCGCTGGAACGGGGTTCCGCCGGCGACGGCGGAGCGATCGGTCTTGGCGTCGATCCGCTCGAACTCCCGGCCCAGTGCGGACACCAGCAGGTGGACCTTGGACGGGAAATATCGGTACAGCGTGCCGACCGCGACATCCGCACGGTCAGCCACGGCCCGCATCTGCACCGCCTCGTAGCCGCCCTTGGAGGCGATCGCCAGGGTGGCGTCGAGGATTCGTTTGCGCCTCTCGCGCTGTGCTTCCGAGCCCAGTTCCGATTCCGTCAGGACCGAGACCGGTGTCACCTCGCGTGGCTGAGAGCCGGGTTCTCCCGCCGAGGGCTGCTGCGCTGTCGAGGACATCGCTGGGGCGGCTCCTTCCCGGACTTCTCGGACGTGACCCTCGCTTCGGCGTGAGCGTCGACTTGACGCCTCGTCGCTGGCACTATTAGAACACGTTCTAGTGGTCGGTGCCGGTAGCCGCCCATGTCGCACCGACCCGAGGAGACGACGGTGTCCGCCACCATCACCGACGAGCAGTTCGCTGCCCGCGAGCTGGTTCGCGCATGGGCGTCCGGCGCGGCCGCGGCGGCCGCCGTCCGCGAGCTCGAGCAGGGTCGGTCCGGCCCGGGGTCGGATGCCTGGCGGGCCGTCTTCGACGGTCTGGCGGAACTGGGGATCTTCGGGGTCGCGGTCGCCGAGGAGGCCGGCGGCGCCGCCGGATCGGTCGCGGATCTGTGCGCGATGATCGACGAGGCCGCGTACGCCCTGATCCCGGGCCCGGTGGCCACCACCGCGCTGGCGACCCTGGTGGTCGACGACCCCGACCTGCTGGTCCGGCTGTGCACCGGTCGACTGACGGCGGGCGCGGCGTTCACCGCCGATCTGCATGAGCAGGCCGGCCGGGTGTCCGGGACGGCCGAGCATGTCCTCGGCGGGCTGTCGACCGGCGTGCTGCTGCTCCCGGTGGGTGACGGGGTCGTCGTCGTCGATGCGGACGGCCCGGGTGTCACGGTCGAACCGCTGCCCGCCACCGACTTCTCCAGGCCACTGGCCAGGGTGACGTTGCGGGACGTACCGGCTGTCCGACTCGCGGTGTCCGGGCGCCGGTTCCTCGACCTCGCCGCCACCGTGCTGGCCGCCGAGGCTGCCGGGGTCGCGCGCTGGACGTTGCACACCGCGGCCGAGTACGCCAAGGTGCGCGAACAGTTCGGAAAGCCCATCGGCAGCTTCCAGGCCGTCAAGCACATGTGTGCCGAGATGTTGCTGCGCTCGCAACAGGCCGCGGCCGCGTCGGCCGATGCCGCTGCGGCAGCCGACGCCGCCGTGGCGGCGGGAGCAGCCGAGCAGGACCAGTCGGTCGCCGACGAGCAGTTCGCCCTCGCCGCCGCGGTCGCCGCGGCCGTCGGCATCAGCGCGGCCACCGGCAACGCCAAGGACTGCATCCAGGTGCTGGGCGGGATCGGTTTCACCTGGGAGCACGACGCGCACCTCTATCTGCGACGGGCGTATGCCCTGGGGCAGCTGCTCGGTGGACGTTCCCGGTGGTTGCGCCGGGTGGGGGAACTGACCCGGAGCGGGGTCCGCCGGGAACTGCGGATCGACCTCGACTCCGTCGAGCACCTCCGCCCGGAGATCGCCGACGCGGTGGCCCGGGTGGCCGCGCTGCCGGAGGCCGAACGTCAGGTGGCCCTGGCCGACACCGGGTTGCTGGCCCCGCACTGGCCACGGCCCTACGGGCGCGGCGCCTCCCCGGCCGAACAGCTGCTCATCGACGCGGAGCTGACGGCCGCCGGGGTCACCCGCCCCGATCTCGTCATCGGCTGGTGGGCGGCGCCCACCCTTCTCGAGGGCGGCACACCCGAACAGATCGAACGGTTCGTGCCGGCCACGCTGCGCGGTGAACTGCGCTGGTGCCAGTTGTTCAGCGAACCCGGCGCGGGCTCGGATCTGGCGGCCCTGCGCACCCGGGCGGTCCGCGACGAGCGCGGATGGAGGCTCACCGGCCAGAAGGTCTGGACCTCAGCGGCGCACAAGGCCGACTGGGGCGTCTGCCTGGCTCGAACGGACCCGAGCGCTCCGAAACACAAGGGCATCACCTACTTCCTGGTCGATATGCGCTCGCCGGGCATCGTGATCCGGCCGCTGCGTGAGATCACCGGCGACGAACTGTTCAACGAGGTCTTCTTCGACGATGTCTTCGTGCCCGACGAGATGGTGGTCGGTGCGGTCAACGACGGCTGGCGGCTGGCCAGAACCACGCTGGCCAGTGAGCGGGTGGCGATGGCCCACGGCACCGCGCTGGGAAACCAGATGGAGCAGATGCTGCGCGATATCGCCGGCGCCGACCTTGATGCCGCTACCGCCGACCGTCTCGGCGAACTGTTACTGGCCGCGCAGGTCGGTTCGCTGCTCGATCATCGGATCGCCCAGTTGGCCGTCGGGGGTCGGGACACCGGGGCGGAAGCCAGTGCCCGAAAGCTGATCGGGGTGCGTTACCGCCAAGCCCTCGAGGAGTTCCGGATGGACCTCTCGCCGGGCGGGGGACTGGTGGTCAACGGGGCCGTGCAGAGCTTCCTCAACACCCGGTGCCTGTCCATCGCCGGCGGCACCGAGCAGATTCTGCTCAGCATGGCCGGTGAACGACTGCTCGGCCTTCCCCGTTGAGCGGGGTCCTAGACGTCGTAGCTGACTTCGACGGAATCGGTGACGGGGCGTGACTGGCAGGCCAGGATCAGGCCGTCGGCGAGGTCGTCGGGCTCCAGCGCGTCGTTGACCTCCATCACGACCTCACCGGCGAGTTTGGTCGTCGCACAGGCGCCGCAGTGGCCCTCGCGGCAGGAGTAGGGCGCCTCCAGGCCCTTGTCGAGCAGGACGTCGAGCAACTTCTCGCCGCGCGGCCAGGACACGGTGTGCGTCTGGCCGTCGAGGTGCACCACGGCGGTGGCCGGAACGTCGGGGCTCGTCACTGGCGATGACTCCTTTCGGTGCGGACTTTTCCCGCGAACTAGAACACGTTACAAAAATGGCAATTCGATGAACTAGCAGGTACAAGCTCAGGCTTCTCGACACGAATCGTAACGTGTTCTAGTCTGAGGCGCAGGCACCCACTCCCGGGAGGAAGCAGTGACGTCCATTCAACAGCGCGACGCGCAGACGGTGCTGGCAGCCATCGACGATCTGCTTCCGCGACTCCGCGAGCGGGCCCCCCGCACCGAGGAATTGCGCCGGCTGGACCCGGAGTCGGTCGACGATCTGGACGAGGCCGGATTCTTCAAGATGCTGCAGCCCGAACAATGGGGCGGTCTGCAATGCGATCCCACACTGTTCTTCGAGGCGGTGCGCCGGATCGCCAGCGCCTGCGGTTCCACGGGCTGGGCGGGCGGCATCCTCGGCGTGCACAACTGGCACCTGGCCCAGTTCGACCAGCAGGCCCAGGAGGACGTCTGGGCCGATGATCCGACGGTGCGGGTCTCATCCTCCTACGCACCGATGGGCGCGGGACTGGTGGTCGACGGCGGCTACCTGGTCAACGGCACCTGGCTGTGGTCCTCGGGATGCGACCACGCGACCTGGACCTTCGTCGGCGGCCCGGTGATCAAGGACGGGCGGCCGGTGGACTTCGGCAGCTTCCTGATGCCGTTGGGCGACTACCAGATTCGCGATGACTGGCATGTCGTCGGACTCAAGGGCACCGGGAGCAACACCCTCGTCGTCAAGGATGTCTTCGTGCCCCGACACAGGTTCCTGTCCTACGGGGCCATGAACGACGGATCCGCCGGCGGTCTGAAGACCAACACCGCGCCGGTGTACCGGATGCCGTGGGGCACCATGCACCCGACCACCATCTCCACTCCGATCGTCGGTATGGCCTACGGCGCCTACGCCGCGCACGTCGAACATCAGGGCAAGCGGGTCCGTGCGGCGTTCGCCGGAGAGAAGGCCAAGGACGACCCGTTCGCCAAGGTGCGCATCGCGGAAGCCGCCAGCGATATCGACGCCGCCTGGTGTCAGCTGAGTGGAAACCTCGCCGAGGAGTACGCCCTGCTGTGCGACGGCAAGGAGGTCCCGATGTCGCTGCGCGCCCGGGCCCGCCGCGACCAGGTGCGGGCCACCGGCCGGGCGATCGCCTCCATCGACCGGCTGTTCGAGGCCGCGGGTGCCACCGCGCTCAACAACGACCAACCGCTGCAACGGTTCTGGCGCGACGCCCACGCCGGCCGGGTGCACGCCGCGAATGACGCCGAACGGGCCTATGTCATGTACGGCAACCACGAGTTCGGGTTGCCCATCGGCGACACGATGGTCTAGGGGACCATGACCTCGTTCATCCGGGAAGCGCAGGCTCAACAAGACGCCGCCCAGCAGGACATCACCTTCGAGTCGACGTCGCGCTACGCCGACGTCCACGCCGGCGGCCGGGATATGCGATTGCACTATCACCAGGCCGGCGAGGGCAACGAGCAGGCCGTCGTGCTGTTGCACGGCGGCGGGCCGGGCGCCTCGAGTTGGTCGAACTTCGGGCGCAACATCGCGGTGCTGGCGCGTCACTTCCACGTGATCGCCGTCGACCAACCCGGTTACGGCCACTCCGACAAGCACACCGAGCACGAGCAGTACAACCGCTACAGCGCCACTGCGGTGCTCGCACTGCTCGATCATCTCGGCATCGAACGCCCAGCGCTGGTCGGCAACTCGCTGGGCGGCGGTACCGCGGTGCGCCTCGCGCTGGACCATCCCGACCGGGCCGGACGGCTGGTGCTGATGGGTCCCGGCGGGCTCTCGGTCAACCTGTTCTCGCCCGATCCCACCGAGGGGGTGAAACTGCTGGGGCGGTTCACCGCCGATCCGACCCGCGAGAACCTGGAACGCTTTTTGCGGATCATGGTCTACAACCAGAAGCTCATCACCCCCGAACTGGTCGACGAGCGGTTCGCCATCGCCAGCACCCCGGAGTCCCTGGCCGCTGCGCGCGCCATGGGCAAGTCGTTCGCCGGACCGGACTACGAACTCGGCATGATGTGGCGCGAGGTGTACAAGCTGCGGCAACGGGTGCTGCTGATCTGGGGCCGGGAGGACCGGGTCAACCCCCTCGACGGTGCGCTGGTCGCGCTCAAGCAGATTCCGCGGGTGCAGTTGCACGTGTTCGGACAGTGCGGCCACTGGGCTCAGGTCGAGAAGTTCGACGAGTTCAACCGGCTGACGATCGACTTCCTGGGGGGTGCGGCATGAGTTCGCCGATCAGGTCCCTGGGTTATCTGCGCATCACGGCCACCGACGTCTCGGCGTGGCGCGAGTACGGGTTGAAGGTGCTCGGCATGGTCGAGGGCAAGGGCTCGATCGAGGGGGCCCTCTATCTGCGGATGGACGACTTCCCGGCCCGGCTGGTGATCGAACCCGGCGAGCACGACCGGCTGTCGGCGTCAGGGTGGGAATGCGCCAACGCCGAAGGGTTGCAGAACATTCGCAGCGCCCTCGCCGCCGAGGGGGTGCCGTACCGGGAGGGCGGCCCCGCCGAACTGGCCGACCGTCGCGTCGACGAGATGATCACGTTCGCCGACCCGTCGGGCAACCGGCTGGAGGTGTTTCACGGTGCGGCCCTGGAGCATCGCCGGGTGGTCAGCCCCTACGGGCACCGCTTCGTCACCGGGGATCAGGGTCTGGGACATGTGGTGTTGTCCACCAAGGATGACGCCGAGTCGCTGCACTTCTACCGTGACGTCCTCGGCTTCCAGCTTCGGGACTCGATGCGACTGCCACCCCAACTGGTGGGTCGGCCTGCCGACGGCCCGCCGGCATGGTTGAGATTCTTCGGCTGCAATCCTCGCCACCACAGCCTGGCCTTCCTGCCCATGCCCACTCCGAGTGGCATCGTGCACCTCATGGTTGAGGTGGAGGGGAGCGACGACGTCGGGCTGTGCCTGGACCGGGCGCTGCGGCGCAAGGTCCCACTGTCGGCGACCCTCGGCCGCCACGTCAACGACAAGATGCTGTCCTTCTACATGAAGACGCCCGGCGGTTTCGACGTGGAGTTCGGCTGCGAGGGACTCCAGGTCGAGGAGGATGACTGGATCGCGCGGGAGAGCACCGCGGTGAGTCTGTGGGGACACGACTTCACCGTCGGCTCCCGCACCGTCACCTAGCCGCCGATGTCGGACGGCGCCATCGATCCGCGGGTCTTCCGCCAGGTACTCGGACAGTTCTGCACCGGCATCACCATCATCACCACCACTCACGCCGAGGTGCCCAGCGGCTTCGCCTGCCAGTCCTTCGCCGCGTTGTCGCTGGACCCGCCACTGGTGCTGTTCTGTCCCACCAAGATGTCGCGGTCCTGGCAGGCGATCGAGGCCAGCGGGAAGTTCTGCGTCAACATCCTCACCGAGGGCCAACGCGACACCTGTGTCCGGTTCGGGTCGAGGGAACCGGACAAGTTCGCCGGCGTCGACTGGCACCCGTCCCCGTTGGGTTCGCCGGTCCTGGACCATTCGCTGGCCCATATCGACTGCACGGTGCACTCGGTGCACGACGGTGGAGATCACTTCGTGGTGTTCGGTCGGGTGCATTCGCTGTCCGAACTGCCGACCGTGCCGCCGCGGCCGCTGCTCTTCTACCGCGGCGAATACACCGGGATCGAACCGGAGAAGAACACCCCGGCGCAGTGGCGCGACGATCTGGAGGCCTTCCTCACCACCACCACTCCCGACACCTGGCTGTGATCGGCTGCCGCGATCGGACATGCGTTCGTACGCATCAGCGTTCGGTGACGCTACTGCCCGTCTGATCGTCGATGAAGGCGACGATCGTCGCCGCGACCTGGCGGTGGGCGATGTCGTTGAGTACGTCATGGCGGCACCCGGCAAACTCGACGTAACGCAGCGCCGGAATCTGCCCGGCGTAGGCGCGCACCGCCCCCGGATCGGCGATCGGGTCGACCTCACCATGCACGGCCAGGGTCGGCACGGTCAGCGCGGGAAGCTCCGCCCCGAGACGATCCCAGGCCCAGTCCAGTTCGCGGGTGAGCGTGCGGCCGTCGGCAGTGGTGAATGCCAGCGGATCGTTCTCGATGCAGTCGAGATAGAACGGGTCACCGGAGAGCCCGCGGACGTCGAGATTCATGGTGGTGTTGAGATCGAGCATCTCGGCGATCGGCACCAGCGGCGCTCCGGAGATCACCGCGGCCCGATACCGGCCGGGGGCCGCCAGCAGGCGGAACAACGTCACCACCGCACCCCACGAATGTCCCTGCGCGACAAGTGGTATCCCAGGTGACTCGCGCTCGGCGAGGTCGGTGAGAGCCTCCGCGAGGGCCGCGCATTCCGCAATGGTCCCCAACTGTCCCCGCTCTCCCGGGGACAGGCCGTGGCCGAACTGATCCACCGCCCACAGGTCGATCCCGGCGGCGTTGAGCGCGAAACCGTACCGGTGATAGAGGCCGGCGTGTTCCCCGAAGCCGTGCAGAAACACCACGGCTGCTCGGGGTTCGTCGCATGCCCAATGTTGGTAGTACACCGGGCCACGGTCATGGGAGAGGAAAGGCACACCCCAACTGCACCAGGTTGACGTCCCGGTGACAAGCGGATCTGCGGTGCCGCCGACGGCGTTCAGGACCGCAGCCAGGACCCCAACCGACGCAGGGCCTCCTCGATATCCGTGGTCGGCCCGGCGAAGGACAGTCGGACGAACGATCCACCCCGAACCGGGTCGAAGTCGACGCCCGGGGCTATCGCCAACCCGGTGGCGGCCAGCAGGTCCTCGCACCATTGCAGCGAATCGGCGGTGAAGTCGGAGACGTCGGCGTAGGCGTAGAACGCCCCGTCGGCCGGCGCCAGCCGGTTGAGGCCGAGATCGCGCAGACCTGAGGTCAGAAGCTCACGGTTACGGGCGTAGTGCCGCAGGTGCCCGTCGGCCTCGGCGATGGCATCCGGCGTGAACGCCGCGACGGCGGCGAACTGCGGCAGAACCGGCGGACAGATGGTGAAGTTGCCGGTCAGACGGTCCACCGCGCGGCGCAGTGCCGACGGCACCAGCATCCAGCCGAGCCGCCACCCCGTCATCGCAAAGTACTTCGAGAAGCTGTTCACCACCACCGCGTCGCGGGAGGTCTCCCAGGCGCACGCCGTCGGCGGAGCGCCCGGATACACCAGGCCGTGGTAGACCTCATCGCTGATCAGGCGCACCCCCCGGGCATCGCACCAGCGGGCGATCGCAGCCATCTCCTGCGGATCAATGATCGTCCCGGTGGGGTTGGCCGGGCTGGCGACGATCACCCCCTGCACCGGCGGGTCGATCTCGGCGAGCATGTCCACCGTCGGCTGGAACCGCGTCTGCGGCCCGCATTCGATCTCGACGACCTCACAGCCCAGCGCGGACAGGATGTTCCGGTAGCAGGGATAGCCGGGGCTGGCCAGCGCGACCCGGTCCCCGGCGTCGAAAGAGGCCAGGAAGGCCAGCAGGAAGCCGCCGGAAGACCCCGTCGTCAGCACGACGTCATCGACCCCGACCTCGATCCGGTAGCGGTCGGCGTAGGAAGCCGCGATCGCCGAGCGCAGCTCAGGGATTCCCAGGGCGACGGTGTAGCCGAGGTTGTCGCGTTCGAGTGCCGCCGCGGCAGCGGCCCGGACGGCCGCGGGGGCACCGGCGCCCGGTTGCCCCGCGGACAGGTTGACCAGATCACCGTGGGTGCGCTGGCGCTCGGCAGCCGCCAGCCAGACGTCCATGACGTAGAAGGGTGGGATACCCGCCCGCAGCGCGACGCGATCGTTCACCACTGTGACGCTAGCCTCCCCGCGAACTCCGTTACAGCGCCTGGCTTTCTAGGCTTCGCAGGACGTCGGTGGGCGCGGCCAGCAGCCGGGCGCTGGAATGGGCCCTCTTGAAGTAGAGCTGGATATCGTGCTCCCAGGTGATCGCGATCCCGCCGTGCATCTGGATCGCCTCGCCCGCCACGGCGCAGAACGCCTCGGTGGCGGCGAGCCGGGCCAGTGCGGCGGTGGTCGGGCCGGGGGCGTCAACCGCGTCCCCGACTGCCGCGCGGGCGGTCTGCACCGACACGTACAGATCGGCCAGGCGGTGTTTGAGCGCCTGGAAACTGCCGATGGGCCGGCCGAACTGCACCCGCTGCTTGGTGTAGTCCACGGTCAGCTGGAGGCAGCGTGCCGCCGCCCCGATCTGTTCGGCCGCGAGCAGGATGGCGGCGGTATCGGCCAGGCCGGGATCGCGGCCGATCACCTCGGTCTGCCCGGGCCGCAGCCGGGCCAGCCGCCGGGTGGGGTCCAGTGGCACCAGTGGTTCGGCCTCCACCTGCGTCCAGCGTTCGATCCGGCCGTCCCGAACCGCGATGACGACGTCGGCGGCGTCGCCGTGGATGACGTGGTCGGGATCGAAAACCACGGCCCCGATGGAGGTTCCACCGGCCAGGGCGGCCAGCGCGTCGGCATCCGGTTGATCGGCGGCCAGCAGCGCCAACTCCGCCAGGGTGCTGCCCCACAGCGGAGTGGGTGCCAGGGCGCGGCCCAACTCCTCGAAAACGACTGCGGCGTCACCCAGTTGACCCCCGGCACCGCCGAGTTCCTCGGGAACGACGAGCGCCGTCGCACCCACCTGATCGCAGAGCAGCGCCCACAGGGATTCGTCGTAGCCGCAATCGGAAGCCATCGCGCGGCGCACCGCCTGGGACGACGCGTACCGGTCGACAAGCGAGGCGACGGTCTGACGCAGCATCTCGCGTTCCGCGCTCACCGGTGCGCCCCCTCACCGGTCAGCGACGCCAGCACCCGCCGTCGGTGCGTGGCGGGAGAGCCCCACGCCGAGTGCAGCGCCTGAACGCGTAAAAGCCAGTGGCTCAGATCATGTTCGGCGGTGTAGCCGATCGCCCCATGGGTCTGCAGGGCGACGCGCGCCGCGAGAAGCCCGGCCTCGGCGGCGGCCGCCTGGGCGGCACTGACGTTTCGCGGTGCGTCCGGGGAGCCATCGGCCAGGGACAACGCCGCCCCGTAGACCAGCGGGCGGGCCAAATCCACGGCGATGTGCACGTCGGCCAGCGCGTGCTTGATCGCCTGGTACGAGCCGATCGGCCGACCGAACTGACTGCGCTGCCGGGCGTAGTGCACCGCCATGTCCAGCATCGCCTGACCCGCCCCGATGAGCTGCGCGGCGGTGGCGAGCACCCCGACGTCGAAGGCAAGGCCGACGGCGGCCGGGCGGGGCGCACCCTCCGCGGTGACCTCGAAGAGTCGGCGGGTCGGATCCACCGACGAGTGCCCGGCACCAGCCTCAGCGTCACAGACCGCCCCGTCGGCGGCCACCAGCACCAGATCCGCGACGTCTGCGCCGACCGCCCGTGGCACGTCGGGCGGCATTGCCACCGTCGCGATCAGGTTCCCGGAAGCCAGCGCAGCCACCCGGTCGTCCCCCGCGAGCAGTACCGGCGCGACGGCGATGGACTCGGTCACCGGACCCGGCACGCACCAGCGGCCGAGCCGCTCGCAGGCCACCACCAGGTCCACCGGGTGTGCCCCCAGACCGCCGAACTCCTCCGGAACGGACAGTGCGGTGACCCCGAGGTCGGCCAACCGGGACCACACCGCCAGGCCGGGACGGGTGTCACCCTGTGCCCACATCCGAAGCGCCGCAGGGATATCCGCGGTGCCCATCGCGGCGTCGATGCTGGCGGCGAAGTCCCGCTGTTCGGCGGCGAGGGTGAACTTCATCGGGGTTCCCTCGGCAGGCCGAGCAGACGTTCGGCGATGATGTTTCGCTGCACCTCGTTGGTGCCGGCGTAGATCGGGCCGCCGAGCGCGAACAGCAGGCCGTCGGTCCACGGGTCGATCAGTTCCGCCGCGGCCCCGCGTAATTCGCAGGCCGTTTGGTGCAGTGCGACGTCGAGATCCGACCAGAACACCTTGGTCACCGAGGATTCGGCACCCAGTTCGCCGCCGTCGGCCAGCCTGGTGACCGTGCCGAAGGTGTGGAGCCGATAGGCCTGCGCCTTGATCCAGGCGTCGGCCACCCGGTCGGTGTAGGCGGGGTCCGAGCCCGTCTCGTGCCACAGCCGCACCAGGCGCTCGGCCGGAGCGACGAACCGCGCCGGGCTGCGCAGCGACATACCGCGCTCATTGCTCGCCGTGCTCATGGCCGCCCGCCAGCCCTCGCCCGGGACGCCGATGACATCGGCGTCGGGGACGAAGACGTTGTCGCAGAAGATCTCCCCGAAACCGGCCGCCCCGCCGAGTTGGGTGATCGGCCGCACCGTCACACCCTCGGCATCGAGGTCGAACATCAGATACGTCAGACCCCGGTGCCGTTGCGCCGACGGATCCGAACGGAACAAGCCGAACGCCCGGTCGCCGAATGGCGCTCGGCTGCTCCAGATCTTCTGTCCGTTGAGCAGCCAGCCACCATCGGTTCGGGTGGCCGTCGAGCGCAGCGACGCCAGGTCGCTGCCGGCTTCCGGCTCCGACCATGCCTGGGCCCAGATCTGTTCGCCGGAGGCCATTTTCGGCAGGATGCGCTCCCGTTGCTCCTCGGTGCCGTGGGCGAACAGGGTGGGGGCGAGCATCGAGGTCCCGTTGGCGCTGGCCCGCCCAGGGGCGCCGGCCCGGAAGTACTCCTCCTCGAACACCACCCACTGCAGCAGCGTGGCGTCCCGGCCGCCGTACTTCCCCGGCCAGGCGATCACCGACAGACGGGCGTCGAACAGCACCCGGTCCCAGTGCCGGTGCTGTTCGAAACCCTCCGCGGTGTCATAGGACTTGGTCGGGAAGTGCCGTGTGTTGGCGGCGAGGAAGTCGCGCACCTCGTCCCGGAATGCGCAGGTCGCCTCGTCGTAGTCGAGATTCACCCGGCCGTCTCCCGCAACACGGGTTTGACGACCTTGCCGGCGGCATTGCGGGGGAGTTCGGCGAGGAACACCACCGTCCGCGGAATCTTGAAGTTGGCCAGGTGTTTCCGGGTGTGGGAGATGACGGTCGTGTCATCGAGGTCGGCACCTGGGCGAGCCACCACGAACGCCCGACCCACTTCGCCGAGTCGTTCGTCGGGCACGCCGATCACCGCCGCATCGGCCACCCCGGGCAGTCGGGCGAGTACCTGTTCCACCTCGGCGGGGTAGACGTTGAATCCGCCGCAGATGTACATGTCCTTCAGGCGGTCGGTGATCGTCAGGTTCCCGGCCGCGTCCACGGTGCCGATATCGCCGGTGTGCAGCCAGCCGTCTGCATCGATCGCAGCGGCGGTGGCGGCCGGGTCGTCGAGATAGCCGAGCATGACGTTCTCCCCGCGCAGCAGCACCTCGCCCGCTTCTCCGTCGTCGGGTGAGTCGATCCGCAGTTCGAACCCGGCGATCGGCCGGCCGCACGTGGTGGCCACCGTGACCGGGTCGTCGTCGGTGCGGCACATGGTGCCGAACCCGCTGGCCTCGGTGAGCCCGTAGGCGGTCAGGACGATGTCGAAGTCGAGTTCGCTCTGCATGCGTTCGATCAGGACCACCGGCACCGTGGCCGCACCCGTGACCGCGAACCGCAACGACGTGAGATTGAAATCCCGGCGGGACGGGTGGTCGAGGATCGTCTGGTAGATCGTCGGGGGGCCGGGCAGCACGGTGATCCGGTGCTCCTGCACGGCGCGCATCGCCCGCTCCGGGTCGAAGGTCAGCTGCGGGACGAGGGTGGCTCCGGTCTGCAGGCAGGCCAGAATCCCGGCCTTGTAGCCGAAATTGTGGAAGAACGGATTGATGCACAGATAGCGGTCGGAACTGGTCAGCTCGCCGCACTCGGCCCAGGACGCGGACGCCGACAGGGACTGCCGGTGCGCGCACAGCACCCCCTTGCTACGACCGGTCGTGCCGGAGGTGAACAGGATGTCGGCGACGTCGTCGGGTTGTACTGCCGCCGCTCGGGCGTCGATGTCCCCCGGCGGAATCTGCGGCCCGCCGAGGAACGCGTCCCAGGTGCCGTCCGCGGCGTCGACCGGGATCCGCACGATGTGACGCAACGCCGGCAGTGCACGCCGGTCCAGTTCGGCGACGCGATCGGCGCCCAGGAATCGGCCCGCACCGAACAGCAGTGGCGCCCTGGTGCGGGCCAGGATGTCGGTCGCCTCCTCGGCGGTGTAGCGGGTGTTCAACGGCACCAGCACCGCGCCGGCGTAGTGCGTCGCCAGGCATGCGACCACCCAGTGCCAGGTATTGGGCGACCAGATCGCCACCCGATCCCCTGGGGCGACACCCGCGCCGGCGATCGCGGCGGCGGCCCGGCGGACCTCGGCGCGCAGTTCGGCGAAGCTCAAGGAGCGGTCCGGGGTGACCAGTGCGGGATGATCGGCGAGGTCGAGTGCCATCCGGTCGAGTACCGCCGGGGTGGTGAGCCGGCCGCGCGCAGTCATCGCCGCTCCCTGTGCACGATGCCCGATCCGAACGCCGTGATGCGTGTGGCGAGTCCTCGAGCGAGTCAACAAAGCAAGTGCTTGGTAGGTTAGCCTACGACGGTGATCACGGTCGAGGAGTTCCGGGCGGAGGTCCGGGATTGGCTGGCCGGAAACCTGGTCGGCGAATTCGCCCGTCTCAAAGGCCTCGGCGGTCCGGGTCGGGAGCACGAGGCGTTTCCCGAGCGGTTGGCGTGGAACCGTCATCTGGCCGCCGCAGGGCTGACCTGCCTGGGCTGGCCGGTCGAGCACGGCGGTCGGGGGCTTTCGGTCGCTCACCGGGTGGCGTTCTACGAGGAGTACGCCCGCGCAGACGCGCCGGACAAGGTGAACCACCTCGGCGAGGAACTCGTCGGCCCGACGCTCATCGCCTTCGGAACCCCCGAACAACAGCAGCGGTTCCTGCCGTCCATCCGCGGCGTCACCGAGCTGTGGTGTCAGGGCTACTCCGAGCCGGGGGCGGGTAGCGACCTGGCCAACGTCGCCACATCGGCGGTTCTCACCGATGGCCAGTGGATCCTCAACGGACAGAAGGTCTGGACGTCGCTGGCGCATTGGGCGCAGTGGTGCTTCGTGCTGGCCCGCTCGGAACCCGGATCCAGACGGCACGCGGGCCTGTCCTACCTGCTGGTCCCCCTCGACCAGCCCGGGGTCGAGATCCGCCCCATCGTCCAGCTCACTGGCGACTCGGAGTTCAACGAGGTCTTCTTCACCGACGCCCAGACCGATGCCGACATGGTGGTGGGCGAGCCGGGCGACGGGTGGCGGGTGGCGATGGGCACCCTGGAGTTCGAGCGGGGCGTGTCCACGCTGGGCCAGCAGATCCGTTATGCCCGTGAGCTTTCCGGGCTGGTGGCGTTGGCGCGGCGTACCGGGGCCATTGACGATCCCGCCATTCGGGAACGGCTCACCCGGGCCTGGGTGGGACTGCAGGCCATGCGTTCCTATGCGCTGGCAACCATGGACGGTGACGGCCCGATGGACACGGACCGGACGGCCCGCCATTGGACCGGCGACCTCGGCGCCGGCCGGGACAGTGTGTCCAAACTGCTGTGGGCGACCTGGCACCGCGATCTGGGCGAACTCGCCATGGCCATCAGGGGGGTCGACGGACTGGTCCTGCCAGACGGTGAGTTCGACGAATGGCAGCGGCTGTTCCTGTTCTCCCGCGCCGACACGATCTACGGCGGGTCCAACGAGATTCAGCGCAACATCATCGCCGAGCGGGTACTCGGCCTGCCCCGGGAGGTTCGAGGTTCGTGACGGCACTGAGTACCCCAACAGCCGAGATCGGCGGCCACGGACTGCTGGCCGGCAAGGTCGTCGTGGTGACCGCCGCGGCCGGAACCGGCATCGGCTCGGCGACCGCCCGCCGCGCTCTGCTCGAGGGCGCCGACGTGATGATCTCCGACCACCACGAGCGCCGGTTGGCCGAGACCCGCGACGCGCTGACCGCACTGGGCCTCGGCCGGGTGGAGAGCGTGGTCTGCGATGTGACCTCGACCGCCCAGATCGACGCCCTGGTGGATTCGACGACCGCCCGTCTCGACCGACTCGATGTGCTGGTCAACAACGCCGGACTGGGCGGGCAGACCGCGGTGGTGGATATGACGGATGAGGAGTGGGACCGCGTCCTGAACGTGACGCTTACCTCCGTGATGCGGGCGACCCGCGCCGCGCTCACCTACTTCCGCGATGCCGGCCACGGCGGGTCGATCGTCAACAACGCCAGCGTCCTGGGCTGGCGCGCCCAGCACTCCCAATCGCACTACGCGGCCGCCAAGGCCGGTGTGATGGCACTGACCCGATGCAGCGCCGTCGAGGCCGTCGAGTACGGCGTGCGGATCAACGCCGTCTCGCCCAGCATCGCCCGACATCGGTTCCTGGAGAAGACGAGTTCCGCCGAACTTCTGGACCGGTTGTCGTCGAACGAGGCGTTCGGCCGGGCGGCCGAACCGTGGGAGGTGGCGGCGACCATCGCGTTCCTCGCCAGCGACTACGCCAGCTATCTCACCGGCGAGGTGATCTCGGTGTCGAGCCAGCACCCATGACCGGACCGACCTGGCAGCCGGCCACGCCCCCGCCGGCGACCCGGCGGACGGAACTCCTCGAACTGGCCGCGTCGATGTTCGCCCAACGCGGACTGCGGGCCACCACCGTCCGCGATATCGCCGACGCCGCCGGAATCCTGTCCGGCAGTCTGTATCACCACTTCTCGTCCAAGGAGGAGATGGTCGACGAGGTGCTGCGCGGTTTCCTGGACTGGCTGTTCGCCCGCTACCAGCACATCATCGACACCGAACCCAATCCGCTGGCCAGACTCGAGGGCCTGTTCATGGCGTCCTTCGACGCCATCGAGCACCACCACGCCGAGGTGGTGATCTACCAGGACGAGGCCAAGCGACTCGCCGGCCAACCGAGGTTCGCCTATATCGACGAGTTGAACCGGCGCCAGCGCACGATGTGGGTGGACGTGCTCAACGAAGGCATCGCCCAGGGGTACTTCCGGGCGGGTATCGACGTCGACCTGGTGTACCGGTTCATCCGGGACACCACCTGGGTCTCCGTGCGCTGGTACCAGCCGGGCGGCCCGCTGACCGCGGAGCAGGTGGGCCGGCAGTACCTGGCCGTCGTGCTCGGGGGCATCACCGAACAACCGGGTATCACCGAACGGGCCGGCATCACCGAACAACCGGGTATCACCGAACAACCCTGAGAGAGAAGGATTTCGGCGTGGCTGAAGCCTATGTGATCGACGCGGTGCGCACACCCGTCGGCAAACGCAACGGATCGCTGGCGAGCGTGCACCCCATCGACCTCGGGGCGCACGCGTTCCGCGGAATCCTTGGGCGAAACGATGTCGACCCGGCGGCCGTCGAGGACGCGATCGTCGGATGCGTCGATGCCATCGGTGGCCAGGCCGGAAACATCGGCCGGCTGGCCTGGCTCGCGGCCGGATACCCCGAGGAGGTGCCGGGCGTCACCGTCGACCGGCAATGCGGGTCAAGCCAGCAGGCGATTTCCTTTGGTGCGCAGGCGATTATGTCCGGTACCGCCGATATCATCCTGGCCGGCGGTATGCAGAACATGAGTCAGATCCCGATCTCGTCGGCCATGATCGTGGGCCGGGAGTTCGGTTTCTCCACCCCCACCGCGGAGTCCGAGGGCTGGCTGCAACGCTATGGAGACCAGGAGATCTCCCAGTTCCGTGGCGCGGAGATGATCGCCGAACGGTGGGACATCTCCCGTGAGGATATGGAGCGGTTCGCGCTGTCCAGCCATGAGCGGGCATTCGCCGCGATCCGCGCCGGGCATTTCGACCGCGAGATCGTGCCCGTCAGCATCGACGGTGTCGTGTTCGCCGTCGACGAAACGCCACGTCAGACATCGTTGGAGAAGATGGCCGGACTGCCCACGCTGAGTGAGGGCGGCCGGATGACGGCGGCGGTCGCGAGCCAGATCTCCGATGGCGCCAGCGCTGTCCTGCTGGCCTCCGAACAGGCGGTGCGTGATCACGGGCTGACGCCGCGGGCGAGGATCCACCACATCAGTTGCCGCGGTGCCGACCCGGTGCTGATGCTGACCGGGCCCATTCCGGCGACCCGCTACGCCCTGGACAAGACCGGACTGTCGATCGACGATATCGACGTCGTCGAGATCAACGAAGCCTTCGCGCCGGTCGTCCTGGCCTGGATCAAGGAGACCGGGGCCGATCCGGCGAAGGTCAATCCCAACGGCGGCGCCATCGCACTGGGGCACCCACTGGGCGCGACGGGGGCGAAGTTGTTCGCCACCATGCTCTGCGAACTGGAGCGCACCGGCGGCCGCTACGGCCTGCAGACCATGTGCGAAGGCGGCGGTACGGCGAACGTCACGATCATCGAGCGGCTTTAGTCCGCGATGGCCATCCGCAGAAAGTGGGTGATGCCGGCCCGTTCGAAGGTGCGCCGCCGGTCCCGCGGCAACATCGGCAACGCCTGGGTGGCGTCGATCAATTCGGGGGATGCGAGACGGTAGCTCTGGCCCTTGCTGACGATGGTGGCCGAGCCTGCCCGCATGACGTTGCGCACCCAGTCCGCCTGGGTTCCGTAGGGGAGCGGAACGATCATCTCGTCGCCCACCCGGTCGGCGACGACCGGCGTCGCGTAGTCCTTCCCGGAGCGTCGTCCGGTGTGGTGGATCACTGAGGCGTACCAGTACCGCTTACCGGCAAGTCGCAACATGACCGGATTGAGCAGGTACTTGTTCGAGGTCCGGATCAGCGTGCGAAACGGTGCGGGCCAACTTTCCGGTGCCATCCCCATTACTCGACCGTACGCCTCTATTCGATGAGCGCGACAGCAGACCGGAGGTGGTCGACGGCCTCGGCGACGATGCTCTCGATCAACTCGGCGCAGGACGGCAGGTCCTCGATGATCCCGGCGACCTGACCGGAGGCCAGCACGCCCGCGTCGGTGTTTCCGTCGACCAGGCCGGCCTTGAGCAACATCGGGGTGTTGGCCGCCATGACGACCTGCGACCAGGTGAGTTCCTTGCCGTGGCGCATCGCCAGTCCGTCACGCACCATGGACGCCCACGTCATTCCGGACATCTTCTTGAACGTGGCGGCGTTGCGGATGGCGGCGCTGAAACCCTTGATACGCGAACCGCTTTCCAGTCTTTCCACCAGTCCGGTGCGCAATACCCGGTGCGGCATTCCGTCGACCCGGGTGGAGACCACCGTCCCGTCCAGACCGGCGTCTAGGTATTGCCGCTTGACGGCGTCCGGGACCGTCGAGTCCGAGGTCAGCAGGAAACGGGTGCCCATCGCGACCCCGGCCGCCCCATAGGAGAGGGCTGCCGCCAGGCCCCGGCCGTCGAAGAAGCCCCCGGCCGCGACCACCGGAATCGCCGTCCCCGCCAGGGCGTCGAGCACCGAGGGCAGCAGCAACGTGGTGGCGACCGGCCCGGTGTGGCCGCCGCCCTCCCCGCCCTGCACGATCACCGCGTCTGCTCCCCAGGCCGCCACCTTGCGGGCGTGTTTCGCGGCGCCCACCGACGGCACCACCACCGCACCGGCGTCCTTGAGCCGGGCGATGAGTTCCGGTTTCGGCGCCAGCGCGAACGACGCGACCTTCACGCCCTCTCGGATCATCAACTCCACCCGATCGCCCGCATCGGCGGCATCGGCCCGGATGTTGACACCGAAGGGCCGATCGGTGGCCGACTTCACCTTCGCGATCGCCGTCGCCAACTCGTCGATGGTCATCGTCGCCGAAGCCAGGATTCCCAGGCCGCCGGCATTGGCGGTCGCCGAGACCAGTCGCGCCCCGGCCACCCAGCCCATACCGGTCTGGACCACCGGGTGCTCGACGCCGACCAACCGGGTCAGCGCGGTCCGGATTCGTGGAGGATCCGCGGTCACGGCTTGATTTCCCTGTCGCGCAGTGACTTCGGATCGAGGCGCCGGATGAGTTCGAGCTCCTCCCCGCTGGGCAGTCGGGTCGGTGGGGCATCGCCGACGCCGTGGATCTCGAAGGAGGTGTTCTCGCGCACATCCTGCGCCGTGATGCCCGGATGCAGTGACACCGCCCGCATCGTGTGTCCCGGGCCGTTGAAGTCGAACACGCCGAGGTTGCTGATCACCCGATGAACGTCGACGAAGCGGTAGGCGGGGTTGTCGGGATCAACCTTGTCCCAGCCGATTCCGCACACCACGTCGACGGTATCGCAGAAGACCCGGGGGGAGTGGTTCCCCACCCAGTAACTCGTGGTGTGGTTGATGGTGTTTCCGGGTGCTCCCCGGACGCCGAACATCTGCCGGGTCGGGTGTTGCAGTGGGCCGAAGGCCGAGAGGTTCTGATTGCCGTACCGATCGATCTGGTTGGCGCCCATGACCACATGCCGACGGCCCCAGGCCAGCGTCTCGAAGACCCGCCCGAACGGCATCCATCCCTCCACCGCCCCGGTGGCTCCGATGGCCGGGGTGTCGGCCAGCAGTTGTGCCTCGCCGTCGGTCAGCAGGATGTCGGGGGCGAATGTCAGTCGGGCCAGTCGTGCACCGAGGGACACCATGGTGGCCATCGGGCTCACCATGATCTCCCCGGCGTCGCGGAACAACTCGGCGCAGGCGACGACGCACACCTCGGCGCGGCTGACCTGGATCACGTTCCGGCCTCCCCGGCTGCAGTGAACCGGCGCACGGCGGCCTGGTAGTCGGCCTCGCTGCCGGTGAGGTAGGTGGCGACGAACTCCGCCCAGCTGTCGTGCTGCGCGGCGGCCTGGGCGTAGTGGCGCTGGAAGCGTTCGTCCCGGCCGTAATCGGGTGCCGCCGTGGTGAAATGGGCTCCGCCGGGGGCTTCGACCACCTGATCGACCATCATCCGGTTCACCAGCAGTGCCTGCGGCGGCACCGCCGTCACCAGTTCCTCGGTCGCGACGACCCGTTCCACCGACAGGTAGCGCCGGTCGGCGGCCATCAGGAACAGGTCATCGAAGTACGGGTCGATACCGGTGTAGGCCGCGTTTCCGTACCGGTCGCCCAGGTTGAGGTGGACGAATGCCGCGTCCAGGCGCAGCGCGGGCATGGCGATGAGTTCCTCGGTCCCGTAGGGCGAGCGAACCGTCGCGAGCTCACCGTCCCAGAAGTCCGGTACCGAACTGCCCAGACCGGCTCGTGTCGGCAGGAACGGCAACCGCTGCGCCGCGGCTTGCAACCCGCAGCGCAGCATTCCCTCGTCCATCTCCCTGGCGACGATCGAACCCGTGGTGCGGGCCTTGGCGAACCACGGGTCGTAGAACGGCGGGGAGTCCAGTGAGACGAATCCGTAGTAGACCTTGCTGACTTTGCCGGCCGAGCACAGCAGACCGAGGTCGGGGCCGCCGTAGGTCACCACGGTGAGGTCGGTGACGTCGGTGCGAAGCAGAGCCCGGACGAACGCCATCGGCTTGCGCCGGGATCCCCAGCCGCCGATCCCGATCGTCATCCCGCTTTCGATGCCGCTGACCGCCGCGTCGAGGGTGGTGCGTTTGTCCCTCACGATTGGGCTTTCCCGCCGGACTTGTCCGTACCGGCGAAATCGTCGCGGAGTTCATCGGAGACACCGGAGAGGTTCAGTTCGAAGGTGAAGCCCTGCTCCATCCGGTAGCTGGCGTTGACCCGCTGGGTGTCGATGAGGTTCAGCGCCTCTTTGGCCGCCCGGATCACCCGGGTGTCCTTCCGGGCGACATCGCGGGCGACTCGGAGGGCGGCCTCGTCCAACTCGGCCCGTGGCACCACTTCGTGCACCGATCCGAAATGGTGCAGGGTCGCCGCATCGACGGTGGCGGCGGTGAAGAACAACCGGCGCATCAGGTGCTGGGGCACCAGGCGCGACAGGTGGGTGGCCGCCCCCAGCGCCCCGCGCTCCACCTCCGGCAGCCCGAATGTCGCATCGTCGGAGGCGACGATCACATCGGCATTGCCCACCAGGCCTATCCCGCCTCCGACGCAGAAGCCGTTCACCGCCGCGATGACCGGGACCGCGCATTCGTAGACCGCTTTGAACGCGGCGAAGCAGCCCCGATTGGCATCGATGAGGGCGGTGAAACCGGGGGTGCGCTGCATCTCCTTGATGTCGACACCGGCGTTGAAGCCGCGTCCTTCGGCGCGCAGGACCACGGCATGGGTTGCGGTGTCCCGGCCGGCCTCGGTGACCGCGTCGGCAAGGTCGAACCAGCCCCGGGAGGGGATCGCATTGACCGGCGGATAGTCGACCGTCACGGCGACGATGCCGGGTTCGACGGTCCGCGACGTGATGGTCATGGCACTCCTGGGGCCGGTCACCTGAACCGGAGCAAGCACTTGCTTGGTACGCTAACACAATGCCTGGCCCGATCAGCCTCGGCCTGGACGGCCGGGTCGTCCTGGTCACCGGTGGTGTACGCGGTGTCGGAGCCGGGATCAGCGAGGTGTTCGCAGGCCAGGGCGCTGTGGTGATCACCTGCGCGCGCCGGCCGGTGGACGGGCTGCCCTACGAGTTCCACCCGTGCGATGTCCGCGACCCCGATGCGGTGGCCGCCCTGATCGCCGTGATCGTGGAGCGGCACGGTCGCCTGGACGCGGTGGTCAACAACGCGGGCGGCTCACCCTTTGCGTTCGCCGCCGACGCCTCGCCCCGGTTCCACCAGAGGGTCGTCGAACTCAATCTGCTCGGCATGCTGCACGTCTCGCAGGCCGCCAACGTCATCATGCAGAACCAGCCGCGTGGGGGGTCGATCGTGTCGATCTCCAGTGTCAGCGGCGCCCGGCCGTCGCCGGGAACCGCGGCCTACGCCGCAGCCAAGGCCGGAGTGGACAGTCTGACCGCTTCGCTGGCGGTCGAGTGGGCGCCGAAGGTGCGGGTGAACGCCGTGGTGGCCGGAATGGTGCGCACCGAGCAGGCCGAACTGTTCTACGGCGACGAGCGCTCGCAGGCCGCGGTGGCGGCCACCATCCCGATGGGCCGGCTGGCACTGCCTACCGACATCGGCTGGGCGGCAGCGTTTCTCGCCTCCGACGCGGCCTCCTACATCAGCGGGGCCGCCCTGGCCGTGCACGGCGGCGGGGAGCCGCCGGCGTACCTCGGTGCGTCGAATGCCAACCAGCGGTAGGGCCGACAGCTAAGGAGATGTCATGGGATTGGTCGACGGCCGTGTGGTCATCGTCACCGGGGCCGGCGGCGGTATCGGCCGTGCCCACGCGCTGGCCTTCGCCGCGGAGGGCGCCCGGGTGGTGGTGAACGACATCGGGGTGGGCCTCGACGGATCCCCGGCTGGGGGCGGTAGCGCCGCGCAGGCCGTCGTCGACGAAATCCTTTCGGCGGGAGGTGAAGCGGTGCCCAGCGGTGCCGACGTCTCGGACTGGGAGCAGGCCGCCGGGCTGATCGGGACCGCCGTCGAGGAGTTCGGCCGACTCGACGTGCTGGTGAACAACGCGGGGATCGTCCGGGACCGGATGATCGCCAACACCAGCGAGCAGGAGTTCGACGCCGTCATCGCCGTTCATCTGAAGGGACATTTCGCCACCATGCGGCATGCCGCGGCCTACTGGCGCGGGCTGGTGAAGGATGGCGCGGTGTCCGCGGGGGACCTGCACGCCCGGATCATCAACACCAGTTCCGGTGCCGGGCTTCAGGGCAGCGTCGGCCAGGGGAACTACAGCGCCGCCAAGGCGGGCATCGCCGCATTGACCCTGGTGGCGGCCGCCGAGATGGGCCGCTACGGGGTGACGGTCAACGCCATTGCGCCGGCGGCGCGGACCCGGATGACCGAGACCGTCTTCGCCGACATGATGGCCGCACCGGAGTCCGGCTTCGACGCCATGGCGCCGGAGAACGTCTCACCGCTGGTGGTCTGGCTGGGCAGCGCCGAGTCCGACGACGTCACCGGCCGGGTGTTCGAGGTCGAGGGCGGCATCGTGCGGGCCGCCGAAGGCTGGCAGCACGGGGCCCAGGTCGACAAGGGCGCCCGATGGGAGCCCGCCGAACTGGGTCCCGTGGTGCGCAGTCTGCTGGCGCAGGCGCGGCCCCCCGTCCCGGTCTACGGGGCGTGATCACGGGTCGCAGATCACCACCGGGATCACCCGGTCGGTCCAGGACTGGTAGTCGTCGAAGCTGGTGTACATCGCGGCCATCTTGGGCCAGTAGTGCGCCCGTTCCTCCTCGGTGGCGTCGCGGGCGGTCAGATGCAGCACCTCGTCCCGGATCTGGATCGACACCGCCGGGTCGGCCTTGAGGTTGAGGTACCACATGGGGTTGGTGGCCGACCCGCCCTTGGACGCGACCAACACCACCCGGTCGCCCTCCCGCAGATAGAGCAGCGGGCTGACCCGTGGTTCACCGGTCTTGCGGCCGATCGTGGTCAGCAGCGCGACCGGTGCGCCCTGAAGGAACTTCCCGCCGATCTTCCCGTCGGTCTTCTTGTACACCCAGGTGTTGGCCCGCGACATCCACTTGATGAGGGTGTTGGTCTGCGGCGAGTTCAGGCCCCGCGGCGCCGGTTTGGCGGACATCGCACTGCTCCTAACGACGGTCGGGTGAAATCTAACCCTGATCTTGTGGATCAGCCCGTCGGAGGCGGGGATGACGAAGGTCTCGTCCACCTCCGCGGCCGCTCGGCGGCCGGCCGCCGACAGTCTGGTGAGGACCGTGTACCGGGCCCGCACCCGATCGCCGTCGACGACGTAGTGCGGTGGGGTGACGCTATCGATGATCCGGTACTGCGGTCCGCGGTTCAGGCTGCGGCGCAGGTGGTTACCCGAGAATCCGTTCTTGACGCCCTGCTCGACCCTGGTGCAGTCCGGCGCGAAGGGAACCGTGTCACCCTCGTGGCTGACCAGCGCGTCGATATAGCTCTGCGCGGCGGCGATCCGCGCCGCATCGTCGATCGCGGGCCGAATGTCCGACTCCTCCGCGTCGCTGCGCTCCGCATCGTCGATCGCGGGTCGATTGTCCGACTCCTCCGCGTCGCTGCGCTCCGCATCGTCGATCGGACTAGATCCGCTCGATGATGGTGCCGGTGGACAACGCCCCGCCCGCACACATGGTGATCAGCGCGGTGCTCTGGCCGGTCCGCTCGAGCTCGTGCAGTGCGGTGGTGATCAGCCGACTGCCGGTGCTGCCCACCGGATGGCCCAGCGCGATGGCGCCGCCGTTGACGTTGACCCGGTCCATATCGGCGTGGTGCACCTGCCCCCAGGACAGGACGACCGAGGCGAAGGCCTCGTTGATCTCCACCAGGTCGATATCGGCCATCGTCATCCCGGCTTTGGCGAGAACCCTTTCGGTGGACTGCACCGGCCCGTCGAGGTGGTAGTACGGTTCCGCGCCGACCAGTGCCTGGGCGACGATGCGGGCCCGGGGTGTGAGACCGAGGGCCTTGGCTTTGTCTTCGTCCATCCACAGCACCGCCGCGGCGCCGTCGGAGATCTGCGAGGAGGTGCCGGCGGTGTGCAGCCCGCCCTCGAGCACCGGCTTCAGCGAAGCCAGGCCCTCCATCGTGGTCTCGCGCAGGCCCTGGTCACGACTGACCATGTGCCGCTCGGCGGTCGGCATCTTGTCCGCACCGATGACAGGAGCCTCCAGCGGGGAGATCTCCCGATCGAACCGGTGCTCATCCCACGCCTGCTTCGCCTTCTGCTGGGACAGCAACCCCCAGTGGTCGAGATCGGCCCGAGTGATGCCGCGGCGCTGGGCGATCCGCTCGGCTGCGGTGAACTGATCGGGCATATCGATGTCCCAGGACGCGGACCGGATCTTTGACCGGTCCGGCCCGGCGTTGGCGCCGAGACCCACCCGGCTCATCGCCTCCACGCCGCAGGCGATTCCGACGTCGATGGCGCCGGCGGCGATCAGGCCGGCGATCAGGTGGTTGGCCTGTTGGGCGCTGCCGCACTGGCAGTCGACGGTCGTGGCGCCCACCTGCTCGGGCAGGCCCGCGGTCAGCCAGGCCACCCGGGTGACATTGTTGGACTGCTCGCCGTACTGCGTCACGCACCCGCCGATGACCTGTTCGACCGCGTCCGCGTCCACCCCGGCCCGGTCGACGACGGCCTTCTGGACCGCGCCCAGGAGTTCGGTGGCATGCAGGCCGGACAGCCAACCGTTGCGCTTCCCGATCGGGCTGCGGGTGGCTTCGACGATGACGGGATTGCCCATGCGGGTCAGGCTAGAACACGTTTCAGTACCCTGACAAGCGAGGATGCCGCGATGCCTTTTGTCCACGTTAGGGCCGTGTTTTACTGGGACTAGATCACGTCATATTGAGGAGTTCGTCACAGATGTCCGCTACCGGCGCCGGCCCCCACGTGCCCCCAGGGTTCGACTTCCTGGACCCCGACCGCAACGTCGTCCGGCTGCCGGTCGAGGAGTTGGCCGAGTTGCGCCGGGTCGCCCCGGTCTGGTGGTGCGAACAGCAGATCGGCAAGGGCGGCTTCAACGACGGGGGCTACTGGGTCGTCACCAGGCATAAGGACGTCAAAGAGGTGTCGCGCCGCAACGACGTCTACCACTCCGGGCCGAACACCGCGCTGCCGCAGTTCGCCGACGAGATGGCCCGGGAAGATATCGACATGCAGCGGGTCATCCTGCTCAACATGGACGGCGAGCACCACGATCGGCTGCGCCGGATCATCTCCCGCGGGTTCACCCCGCGCGCCATTGAGCGGTTACGGCCGGACCTCACCCAGCGGGCGCTGTCCATCGTCAAGGCCGCCGCGGGGGAGGGCTCGGGGGACTTCGTCGAGCAGGTCGCCTGCGAGTTGCCACTGCAGGTGATCGCCGGCCTGCTCGGGGTACCGCAGGAGGACCGGGCGAAGCTGTTCCGCTGGACCAATGAGATGACGGGAAACGAGGATCCCGAGTTCGCCCACATCGACGCGCGCGCCTCCTCGATCGAGGTTCTCGCCTACGCCATGCAGATGGCCGCGATCAAGGCCAAGGATCCCGGCGACGATATCGTCACCGCGCTGATCAACGCCGACGTCGACGGCGAGAAGCTGACCGACGACGAGTTCGGGTTCTTTGTTCTCATGCTGGCCGTGGCCGGCAGTGAGACGACCCGCAACTCGATCACCCATGGGATGAAGGCGTTCATCGACAACCCCGACCAGTGGGAGCTGTACAAGCGGGAACGCCCCGCGACCGCCGCCGATGAGATCGTCCGGTGGGCCACCCCGGTTACCGCGTTCCAGCGCACCGCAGTCCGGGACACCGAACTGGCCGGGGTTTCGATCAAGGCCGGGCAGCGGGTGGTGATGTTCTACCGCTCGGCCAATTTCGACGAGGAGGTTTTCGACACACCTCACACGTTCAATATCCTTCGCGACCCGAATCCCCATGTCGGGTTCGGCGGCACCGGAGTGCACTACTGCATCGGCGCCAACCTGGCCCGGATGACCATCGACCTGATGTTCAACGCGATCGCCGACAACATGCCCGATATCTCCTCGCTGGGGACACCCGAGCGGCTCCGGTCGGGATGGCTCAACGGCATCAAGCACTGGCAGGTGGACTACACGGGTGCGACCTCCTGATAACCCGTCCTGATAGCGACGTCCTGACTCGATCCGGTTAAGCGCAAGGAGGATTCCGGGTGGATTTCACTCCCGAACCGTCACAGCAGGCCGTCGCCGATGTCGTCAACTCCATTCTGGAGCGCGAGAACAGCTGGGAGGCTTTGGTTTCCGGGGGCGTGACGGCGCTGGGGCTCCCGGAGCGGCTGGGCGGTGACGGTGTCGGCCTCGCCGAGATCGCGACCGCGCTGACCGAGATCGGCCGGCACGCCACGCTCTCACCGGCGCTGGCCACACTGGGTCTGGGACTGCTGCCGCTGCTGGACCTGGCCACCGAGCGGCAGCAGGATCGCTTCCTCGACGGGGTCGGGAAGGGGCTGATCCTGACCGCCGCCCTCAACGAACCCGGTGCCAGCCTGTCGGACCGTCCCGCCGTCACCCTCGATGGGGGTCGCCTCACCGGGACGAAAGTCGCGGTGCCCTACGCGCGGCAGGCGAACTGGATGGTGGTCAGCACCGACGGGGGTGTGGTGGTGGTGTCGCCGGATGCCGACGGAGTGCGGCTGATCGCCACGCCGACCTCCACGGGCACCGAGGAATACGCCGTCGAATTCTCGGATGTCGTAGTCGAACCCGGTGCGATCCTGGAGGGGGCGACGGCCCGGCGGGTCAACCAATTGGCGACCGCGGCGATCGGCGCGTACGCGGCCGGACTGATGGCCGGGGCGGTCCGGTTGACCGCCGACTACGTCACCCAGCGGCATCAGTTCGGCCGGCCGCTGGCGACGTTTCAGACCGTGGCGGCCCAGCTCGCCGAGGTCTACATCGCCTCGCGCACACTGGGTTTGGCGTCATCATCGACGATCTGGCGGCTCTCGGCGGGTCTGGACGCGGACGAGGATCTCGACATCCTCGGCTACTGGCTCACCTCCCAGGTGCCGCCGGCCATGCAGACCTGCCATCATCTGCACGGCGGGATGGGGATGGACGTCACTTATCCGATGCACCGCTACTACTCGTCGATCAAAGACCTGACCAGACTGCTCGGCGGGCCGGCCCACCGTCTCGATCTCGTGGCGGTCCGCCGGCATGACTCATCCGGTGCCGAATCGCGGGGAGCGCAATGTACATCGAACTGACCCCCGAGCAGCGGCAGCTTCAAGCGGAGTTGCGGCAGTACTTCTCGACGCTCATCTCGGCCGAGGAGGCCAAGGAGATGGAGGTCGACCGGCACGGTAAGGCCTACCGCGCGGTGATCAAGCGGATGGGCTCCGACGGCAAGCTGGGCGTGGGCTGGCCGAAGGAGTACGGCGGGCTGGGCTTCGGGCCGATCGAACAGCAGATCTTCGTCAACGAGGCTGCGCGCGCGGATGTTCCGCTGCCCGCGGTCACGCTGCAGACCGTCGGCCCGACCCTGATGGTGTACGGCAACGAGGCGCAGAAGCGAAAGTTCCTGCCCGCCATCCTCGCCGGGGAGGTGCATTTCGCCATCGGATACTCCGAGCCCGAAGCCGGCACCGACCTGGCGTCGCTGCGCACTGCGGCCGTTCGGTGCGGGGACGAATACATCGTCAACGGACAGAAGATCTGGACCACCGGCGGGCATGACGCCGACTACGTCTGGTTGGCCTGCCGCACCGATCCGGAAGCCGCCAAACACAAGGGCATCTCGATCCTCATCGTCGACACAGGAGACCCGGGCTACTCGTGGACGCCGATCATCCTCGCCGACGGCGCCCACCACACCAACGCCACGTATTACAACGACGTCCGGGTGCCGGCGGACATGCTTGTGGGCGAGGAGAACGCCGGCTGGCGGCTGATCACCACCCAGCTCAACCATGAGCGGGTGATGCTGGGACCGGCGGGAAAGATCGCCGGTCTCTACGACCGGGTGCACTCCTGGGCCGCCACGCCGGGCGGTGACGGCGTCACTCCGATCGACCACGGGGACGTCCGGCGGGCGCTCGGCGAGATTCGCGCCGTCTGGCGGATCAACGAACTGCTCAACTGGCAGGTCGCGGCCGCGGGGGAGACCGTCGACATCGCTGATGCCGCCGCCACCAAGGTGTTCTCCACCGAACGGATCCAGCGGATCGGCCGGCTCGCGGAGGAGATCGTCGGGAAGTACGGCAATCCGGCCGAGGAGGCGACGGCCGAACTGCTGCGCTGGCTGGACTCGCACACCAAACGCAACCTGGTCATCACCTTCGGGGGCGGGGTCAACGAGGTGATGCGCGAGCAGGTCGCCGCGGCGGGCCTGAACGTGCCGAGGGTTCCGCGATGAGCGCTTGCGCGAAGAGCAGAGGGCACCGATGAGCGCTTGCGCGAAGAGCAGAGGGCACCGATGAGCGCTTGCGCGAAGAGCAGAGGGCACCGATGAGCGCTTGCGCGAAGAGCAGAGGGCACCGATGAGTATCGACGAGATCAAGCAGGCTGCGGAACGGATCAAGGCAGCCGGAAAGAGCAAGCCCCGCAAGGGCCGCCACCCGGTGAACCAGCCGATGGTCGACCACTGGCTCGACGCGATCGGTGATCGCAACCCGATCTACGTCGACGATGCCGCCGCCCGGGCGGCGGGCCACCCCGGGATCGTGGCCCCACCGGCGATGATTCAGGTCTGGACGATGATGGGCCTGGGCGGCACCCGGCCCGATGACGATCCGCTGGGAAAGATTCTGGAGATTTTCGACGCCGCCGGGTACGTCGGCGTCGTCGCCACCAACTGCGAGCAGACCTACCACCGTTACCTGCGCCCCGGCGAAGAGGTCAGTGTGACAGCCGAACTCACCGATGTCGTCGGCCCGAAGAACACCGCACTGGGTGAGGGATTTTTCATCAACCAGAGGATCACCTGGTCGGTCGGTGCCGAGGACGTCGCGGAGATGATGTGGCGCATCCTGAAGTTCAGACCGGCCGACCGGTCGTCCGCGACCCCGGGGGTGCCCGCCGATCTCGACCCCGAACAGTTGATGCGCCCCGCAGTCTCCCGAGACACCCAGTTCTTCTGGGACGGGGTGAATGCGCACGAGTTGCGCATCCAGCGACTGCCCGACGGAACCCTGCAGCATCCGCCGATGCCCGCGCTCTGGCAGTCGAAGGATCTTCCCGTCGACTACCTGGTTGCCGGCGGCAGTGGAACGGTGTTCAGCTTCGTCGTGCATCATGCGCCGCGGGTGCCCGGCCGGACCCTACCCTTCGTCATCGCGCTGGTCGAACTGGAGGAAGGGGTGCGGATGCTCGGCGAACTGCGTGGCGTCGACCCGGCGGCGGTGACGATCGGAATGCCGGTGCGCGCAACGTATATCGACATTCCCGAGGGCGACGGCGGTCCCGCCTGGACTCTCTACGCGTGGGAGCCGGCGTCATGAGTCGGCCGACGGCCACGGTCGGCGCCGCCCTGCCCGAACTCTCGCTCTACGGCGACCCGACGTTCATCGTGTCGACCGCCATCGCCACCCGCGACTATCAGGACGTGCACCACGACCGGGACAAGGCTCAGGCCAAGGGTTCCAAGGACATCTTCGTCAACATCCTCACCGACACCGGTCTGGTGCAGCGCTACGTCACCGACTGGGCCGGGCCGACCGCCGTGATCAAGTCGATCGCACTGCGTCTCGGGGTGCCGTGGTACGCCTACGACACCGTCACGTTCCGCGGCGAGGTGACTGCCGTCGAGAACGACCTGGTCACGGTGAAGGTGGTCGGCGCCAACAGCCTCGGTGACCACGTCATCGCCACGGTCACATTCACTTTCGGAGGTTCCTGATGCCCGGCGGACTGTCCGGAAAGGCGGCGATCGCGGGGATCGGCGCCACCGACTTCTCCAAGGACTCCGGCCGCAGTGAACTGCGACTGGCCGCCGAGGCCGTCAACGATGCCCTCGACGACGCCGGGCTCTCACCCGCCGACGTCGACGGCATGGTGACCTTCACGATGGACTCCAACACCGAGGTCGCCGTTGCCCGCGCCACCGGTATCGGGGAGCTGAAGTTCTTCTCCAAGATCCACCACGGCGGCGGTGCCGCCTGCGCGACCGTCCAGCAGGCCGCCATGGCGGTGGCCACCGGTGTCGCGGATTGCGTTGTGGCATATCGCGCGTTCAACGAGCGCTCCGGGATGCGCTTCGGGCAGGTGCAGTTGCGGTTGATCCAGGGCGCCGATTCCACCAGCGTCGACAACTCCTACAGCTACCCGCACGGACTGTCCACGCCGGCCGCCCAGGTCGCGATGATCGCCCGGCGGTACATGCACCTGTCCGGGGCGACCAGCCGCGACTTCGGGGCGGTGTCGGTGGCCGACCGCCGGCACGCGGCCAACAACCCCAGGGCGTACTTCTACGGCAAGCCGATCACGATCGAGGATCACCAGAACTCCCGTTGGATCGCCGAGCCGTTGCGGTTGCTGGACTGCTGCCAGGAGACCGACGGCGGGGTGGCGATCGTCGTCACCTCCGTCGAACGGGCCCGCGACCTCAAGCACCGGCCGGTGATCATCGAGGCGGCGGCGCAGGGTTCCAGCCCGGACCAGTACTCGATGACCAGCTACTACCGTCCCGAACTCGGGCTGCCGGAGATGGGATTGGTGGGCCGGCAGTTGTGGGGGCAATCCGGGCTGACGCCCGACGACATCCAGACCGCGGTCCTCTACGACCACTTCACCCCGTTCACCCTCATCCAACTCGAGGAACTCGGCTTCTGCGGCCGTGGCGAGGCCAAGGACTTCGTCGCCGACGGCGCGATCGAGATCGGCGGGCGGTTGCCGATCAACACCCACGGCGGCCAACTCGGCGAGGCCTACATCCACGGGATGAACGGGATCGCCGAAGGGGTGCGCCAGTTGCGCGGAACCTCGGTCAACCAGGTCGACGGCGTCGAGCACGTCCTGGTGACGGCGGGCACCGGGGTGCCGACCTCCGGCTTGATCCTCGGCTGACGGCCGCGCCGAGAGTAACGGTATGGCGTTGCGGGAGTCGGATTTCCGCCCTGACGTTCCGCTCGGTGATCTGTCGGTCGCCGTGAGCACACTCGTGCCATGGACGAGCCCTTCCTCGGCAGTGCGGCCCTGGCATCGGGCCGACTTACCCGCCACCAGTTACGCACCCGGTATGTCGCCGTTCACCAGGACGTCTACGTCTCAGCCACGACCGAGTTGACGCCGCTGCTCAAGGCGCGGGCGTCTTGGCTGCGTTCCCGCGGGCGCGGTGTCCTGGTCGGCCTCTCCGCAGCGGCAGTCCATGGCACGAAGTGGGTTGACTCGCGCCGGCCGGCTGAGATCGCGGACACCAACAGGCGGGCCGCCGCGGGGGTCATCGCGAGGGGCTGTGAACTTACCGCCGCGGAGATCTGCGAGCGCAAAGGAATGTGGGTGACGACGCCCGCGCGCACCGCGGTGGATCTGCTGTGCTGGTATTCGGTCGACAAGGCCGTTCCGATGGTCGACGCACTCGCGCGGGCAACCCGGCTGAACGTCGCCGACATCGCCGATGCGGCGGAGGGCCACGGTGGCCGGCGCGGGATTCGCCGGGCGCGAGCGGCACTCGCGATGGTCGATCCCGGTGCCGAGTCGCCGCGGGAGACCTGGTTGCGTCTGCTGATCATCCGGGCCGGGCTGCCGCGGCCGCAGACCCAGATCGCGGTGCGTAACGGGTACGGAATCGTGATCGCCGAGGCTGACCTCGGCTGGGAAGAACTCAGGATCGCCGTCGAGTACGAGGGGGATCACCATCGGCTCGACCGCCGTCAGTTCAATCGGGATATCCACCGCATGGACGAGATGCTCGAACTCGGCTGGATCGTCATCAGGGTCACCGTCGAGGACACCCCCGGGAGCATCGTCCACCGGATCTCCACCGCCATAGCGCGCCGGGCGTAACCACACGGCGATCGTGTAGGGGGTATTCCGCCGTGGGGTTACGTTCGGGGATGAGCAGGGTTGGCAACCAACTCCACGCCGGACAGCACGGTGGCATCCTCGCGGCTCGGCGCGGTGACGACGGCGAGGAGCCGATCGCCCTCCCGCCAGATCGAGGCCCGCAGCGTCTCCCCGGGGAACACCACGCCGGCGAACCGCCCGCCGAACGAGCCGACCCGGGTGGCGTCACCGTCGAGCACCGAGTCGGCCAGGGCTTTGCAGGTCATGCCGTAGGTGCACAGCCCGTGCAGGATGGGCCGGGGGAACCCCGCCGCGGCGGCGAAGCCGGGATCGGAGTGCAGGGGATTGCGGTCCCCGCACATCCGGTACAACAGTGCCTGCTGGGGCAGGGTCGGGATGTCGACGACCAGATCGGGTTCACGACCCGGCGGGTCCACGGATGCCGACGGACCGCGATCGCCGCCGAAGCCACCCTCGCCGCGGGCGAAGATCGACCGTTTCGTGGTCCACAGCGGGGTGCCGTCGAGCGCTGTCACGGAGGTCTCGTTGTCGATCACCGCGGCTTTGCCCTTGTCCCAGACCCCGGTGATGCGGGTCACAGCCCTGGCCGATCCGCTCGCCGGCAGCGGCCGCGGGACCGTCACGGACTCGCTGGCGTGCAGCACGCGGCTCAGTTCGATCTCGACGCCGGGGAAGCGGACCGCCGGCGGTTCGGTCATGTGAAAGCTTGCGGCGACGCTGGAGAACGTCGGCAGCACCTGCGGTGTGCCATCGGCGAGATAGCGGAGTTCCCCGGCGTCCATCGGGTCAGCCCCGGCGCCCAGTGCCAAGTGATAGAGCTGCACATCGCTGCTATCCCAGGAGAACTCGACCGGTTCAAGCTCCGCGCCCAGGGCGATGTCGGGGTTGATCGGCATCTCAGTCCTTCCGGGTGTTCGCCAGGTGCAGCGCCGCCAGGTAGCCGAAGGTCATCGCCGGGCCGATGGTGCCGCCCGGGCCGGGATAGGTGTGCCCCATCACCGGCGCGCTGACATTCCCGGCGGCGTACAGCCCTTCGATCACCGACCCGTCGTCACACAGGGCGCGGCCGTGAACGTCGGTCCGAATGCCACCCTTGGTGCCCAGGTCGCCGGGAACCAACCTGGCGGCGTAGTAGGGCGGATGCGTGATCTCGCCCAGGTTGGGGTTCGGCTTGTTGGTGGGGTCGCCGTAGTAACGGTCATACGCACTCTCGCCGCGGTGGAAGTCCTCATCGATCCCGGAGCGGGCGAAACCGTTGAACCGGTCCACCGTCGAGCGCAGCTCGGCGGCCGGCAACCCGGTCGAAGCGGCGAGTTCGTCGAGGGTATCCGCCTTGACGATGACGCCGGAGTCCAGCCACTTCTGTGGAATGCGTTGCCCCGGTTGCAGACCGGCGAAGATATAGCGGTCGCGGTACTGCTGGTCGAAGATCAGCCAGGCCGGGATGTTCTCCCCCGGACCGTCGCCCTGGCCGAACTCGCCGCCGTACATCCGGTGACAGGCCTCGACATAGGGCATCGACTCGTTCATGAACCGTTGCCCCGACATGTTGACGATCATCGAACCCGGGGAGTTGCGTTCCGAGAGCGCGAACCAGGGCGCGCCCTCCAGCGGCACCGTCGGGCCCCACCAGGCATCCTCCATGAGATCCAAAGCCGCACCAAGCTTCTCGGCGACGACGATGCCGTCACCGGTGTTCGCCGCCGCCCCCACGGTCCACCCGGTGCCGATCGGCTCACGCTGGTACTTGCGGCGCATCGACTCGTTGTGCTCGAACCCCCCGCTGCCCAGGATCACCCCGCGCCTGGCCCGGATCAGCCGCACTTCGTCCGACTCGGCACCGGTGTCAGCGTTGGTCCGGGTGTCACGCACGTAGACACCGCGCACCACCCCGTCCTCGACGTACAGATCGGTCAGGGCGGTGTTCAACAGAACCGGAACCCCGGCGTCGCGCAACCCGATGCGCAACGGGGCGATCAGGGCGCGGCCCATGCCGACGAGGTTCTTTCTCCGCAACCCCGCCCAAGCCGTCCGGGCGCCGACCTTGAGGCTGCGCACCAGCCCGCGGGGGTGCCGCTTCATCTGGTTCAGCCGCACGTAGTCCTGCTGCATCACCACGACGTTCAGCGGCACCTTGCCGTAGGGCGGTTCCAGACCAGGCAGGTCGGGTCCGAGCCGTGCGGCGTCGAAGGGAACGGGCTCGATCGAACGCCCCCCGGCGCGGCCGCCGGGTTCCTCCGGGTAGTAGTCGGAGTAGCCGGGCACCCAGCACATCTTCAGCGGCGAGTGCCTGAGCACGAAGGACAGCATCTCCGGGCCGCGTTCGAGGTAGGTGTCGATCTTCTCCGGCGGGACGACGTCGCCGACGATGGCGTGCAGGTAGGTGCGGGCGGCCTCGGGGGTGTCGGTGACGCCAGCGCGCTTGAGGATCTCGTTGTTAGGTATCCACACCCCGCCGCCGGACCGCGCCGTGGAACCCCCGTAGTGCGCCGCCTTCTCCACCACGACGGCCGATAACCCCTGGTGGGCGGCCGTCAGCGCGGCAACCATTCCGGCGGCGCCGCTCCCGACGACGACGACGTCGAACTCGGAGGCTGTCATACTAGAACACGTTATAGAACTGCCGGCTACGGGCGCTACTGGCCCGCTCTAGAATTGCGGTCACACTGACGATGGGATCCGCGGGATGCTGAGCGTTGCCACGCGAGAGGAACTGGCCGCCGAACTGGCGCGGGCCGAGCGGAGTCGGACGGCACTCGATCCGCTGACATCCGCTCACCCGGAGATCGACGTGGTGGACGCCTACGAGATCCAGTTGATCAACATCCGGCAGCGGGTCGCCGCCGGCGCCCGGGTGGTGGGCCACAAGGTGGGCCTGTCCTCGGAGGCGATGCAGACGATGATGGGCGTCGACGAACCCGACTACGGACACCTACTCGCCGAGATGGAGGTCTTCGAGGACATCCCGGTGCCCGCCGCCAACTACCTCTACCCGCGGGTGGAAGTCGAAGTGGGCTTCATCCTCGCCGACGACCTGCCGGGCTCAGGGTGCACCGAGGACGACGTGCTGGCCGCCACCGCCGCCTTCGTCCCGGCGATCGAGTTGATCGACAGCCGGATCAAGGACTGGAAGATCGCGCTGTGCGACACCATCGCCGACAACGCCTCGTCGGCCGGGTTCGTGCTGGGGCAGCAGCGGGTCTCACCGAAGGATGTGGACATCTGCGCCATCGACGCGGTGTTGACCCGCAACGGCGAGGTGGTCGCTGAGGGCCGTAGCGACGCGGTGCTGGGGAACCCGGTCACCGCGGTGGCCTGGCTGGCGCGCAAGGTCGACGGTTTCGGGGTGCGCCTGAAGGCCGGTGACATCGTGTTGCCGGGTTCGTGCACGCGGGCGATCGACGTCCGGCCCGGCGACGAGTTCCACGCCGACTTCGCCGGGCTCGGCTCGGTTCGGCTGACGTTCGAATAATCACGGGAGAAGCCTGGTGGCACAAGGGAAATCGACCCCGAAGAAGTCGGTCGCGATCGTCGGCTCGGGAAATATCAGTACCGACCTGCTGTACAAACTGCTCCGCTCGGACTGGCTCGAGCCACGCTGGATGATCGGGATCGACCCCGCCAGCGAGGGTTTGGCGCGCGCCCGCAAGCTGGGCCTGGAGACCAGCCACGAGGGTGTCGACTGGCTGCTGGGCCGGCCGGAACTCCCCGACCTGGTGTTCGAGGCGACCTCGGCATACGTCCACAAAGCGGCGGCGGCGCGTTACGCGGAGGCGGGGATCACCGCGATCGACCTCACGCCGGCCGCGGTCGGCCCCGGTGTGGTGCCGCCGGCGAACCTCAGCGAGCACCTCTACGCGCCCAACGTCAACATGGTCACCTGCGGCGGGCAGGCCACCATCCCGATCGTGTACGCGGTCTCGCGCGTGGTGGAGGTGCCCTACGCCGAGATCGTGGCGTCGGTGGCCTCGGTCTCGGCGGGTCCGGGCACCCGGGCCAATATCGACGAGTTCACCCTCACCACCAGCACGGGGGTGGAGACGATCGGCGGTGCGCGGCGGGGCAAGGCGATCATCATCCTCAACCCGGCCGACCCGCCGATGATCATGCGCGACACCATCTTCTGCGCGATCCCCCCGGACACCGACCGCGACGCCGTCATCCAATCCATCCGCGACGTCGTCGCCGAGGTGCAGACCTACGTGCCGGGCTACCGACTGCTCAACGAACCGCAGTTCGACGAACCCTCGGTGGTCAACGGCGGGCAGCACGTCGTCACCACCTTCGTCGAAGTGGAGGGTGCCGGCGACTATCTCCCGCCGTACGCGGGAAATCTCGACATCATGACCGCCGCCGCCACCAAGGTCGGTGAGGAGATCGCCAAGCGGGAATCGCACGCCGAGTCCGGTGACGGAAGCTCAGCAGGCGAGCAGATCGGCACGGCAGGAGGGGCCCGATGACCGACAGCATCTGGGATGTCCGGATCACCGACACCTCGCTGCGGGACGGGTCGCACCACAAGCGGCATCAGTTCACCGGCGACGAGGTTCGCGCGATCGTCGCCGCCCTCGACGCCGCGGGGGTGCCGGTGATCGAGGTCACCCACGGCGACGGGCTGGGCGGGTCGAGTTTCAACTACGGCTTCTCCAAGACTCCCGAGCAGGAGTTGATCAGGATCGCCGCAGAGACGGCCGTCGAGGCCAGGATCGCGTTCTTGATGCTGCCGGGGGTGGGCACCAAGGAGGACATCCGTCAGGCGCAGGACAACGGTGGCTCCATCTGCCGGATCGCCACCCACTGCACCGAAGCCGATGTGTCCGTCCAGCACTTCGGGCTGGCCCGGGACCTCGGGCTGGAGACGGTGGGCTTCCTGATGATGAGCCACACCCTGGCCCCGGAGAAACTGGCGGCCCAGGCCCGGATCATGGCCGACGCCGGCTGTCAGTGCGTGTACGTCGTCGACTCCGCCGGCGCCCTGGTGCTCGACGAGGTGGCCGACCGGGTGGGTGCGCTGGTCGCCGAATTGGGGTCGGATGCCGAAGTCGGCTTTCATGGCCACGAGAATCTCGGCCTGGGGGTGGCCAATTCGGTCGAGGCGGTGCGGGCCGGAGCCAAGCAGATCGACGGCAGCGTGCGCCGCTTCGGCGCCGGGGCGGGCAACGCACCGGTGGAGGCGCTGATCGGGGTGTTCGACAAGATCGGGGTCAAGACCGGGATCGACTTCTTCGGCATCGCCGACGCCGCCGAGGACGTGGTGGCCCCGGCGATGCCCGCCGAGTGTCTGCTGGACCGCAACGCGCTGATCATGGGCTACTCCGGGGTGTACTCGAGTTTCCTCAAACACGCCGTCCGGCAGTCCGAGCGCTACGGCGTCCCGGCCCATCAGCTGTTGCACCGGGCCGGCCAGCGCAAGCTCATCGGCGGCCAGGAGGACCAGCTCATCGACATCGCTCTGGAGATCAAGCGCGAACAGGAACGCGGCTGATTCGGTGACGTCCGCGACCCCCGCCGCCACCCGGGAACGGGCGCAGGAGATCCTCGCGCAACTGGCCGGGCACTCCGCGCTGCTCCGCGACGACCAGTGGACGGCGATCGAGGCGCTGGTCGTGCGGCGCCGCCGAGCCCTGGTCGTACAACGCACCGGGTGGGGCAAGTCGGCGGTCTACTTCATCGCGGCAAAGCTGCTGCGCGAGCAGGGCCGCGGCCCGACGGTGATCGTGTCCCCGCTGCTGGCGCTGATGCGCAACCAGGTGGCCGCCGCGGATCGGGCGGGGGTGCACGCCGCCACCATCAACTCCGGCAATGTCACCGAATGGAACGACATCCACCGGCGGGTCGCCGACCGGGACCTGGACGTACTGCTGGTCAGCCCGGAGCGGCTGAACAACCCGGAGTTCCGGGACGCGGTGCTGCCCGCCCTGGCCGCCGACGCGGGCCTGGTGGTGGTCGACGAAGCACACTGCGTGTCGGACTGGGGCCACGACTTCCGCCCCGACTACCGGCGCATCCGCACTCTGATCGGGGAGTTGGCCCCGGACACCCCCGTGCTGGCGACCACCGCGACCGCCAATGACCGGGTGGTCGACGACGTCGCCGCGCAACTCGGTGTCGGCGGGTCCGACACAGCCCAACCCGGCGTCGGCGGGTCCGACGCAAACCAACCCGGCGTCGGTGGGAGTGACACGCTGGTCCTGCGCGGCGGCCTGGACCGCCAGTCGCTGCACCTGTCGGTCATGCAGATTCCCGACGCGGCCCAGCGCGCGGCGTGGATCGGCGCCCGGTTGGCGTCGCTGCCCGGCTCCGGAATCATCTACACCCTGACCGTCGCCGGCGCCCGCGATCTCGCTGCGCTGCTGCGGGACCTGGGCCATGAGGTCGCGGCGTACACCGGCGCTACCGACCCGGCCGAACGCCAGCAACTCGAGGCGGACCTGCTGGACAACCGGGTGAAGGCCCTCGTGGCGACCTCGGCGCTCGGGATGGGCTTCGACAAACCCGACCTCGGATTCGTCATCCATCTCGGGGCGCCGCCGTCACCGATCTCCTACTACCAGCAGGTCGGTCGCGCGGGCCGGGCGACCGCCAGCGCCCAGGTGATCCTGCTGCCCAGCCCGCAGGACCGTGAAATCTGGAGTTACTTCGGCTCGTTGGCGTTCCCCGCCGAATCGACGGTGCGCCGGGTGCTCGACGTTCTGGAGCCGGAACGGGCGCAGTCGACCGCGGCGCTGGAACCGCTGGTGGATCTCGGCCGGTCCCGGTTGGAGATGGTGCTCAAAGTCCTCGACGTCGACGGCGCCGTCCGTCGGGTGAAGGGCGGCTGGATCAGCACCGGACAGCCCTGGTGTTACGACGAACCGCGCTATCGAAAACTCGACGAAGCCCGGCGCCGCGAGCAGCAGGCGATGCTCGACTACCAGGTCACCACCGGCTGCCGGATGGCGTTTCTGCGCGCCCAGTTGGACGACCCGACACTGGTCGACGGCGAACGGTGCGGACGCTGCGACAACTGCACCGGCGTCCGCCACACCGTGCAGGTCGACGCCGCGGCGGTGGCCGTCGCGCACGAGACGCTGGAGCGGCCCGGAGTCGAGATCAGCCCGCGCCGGCTGTGGCCCACCGGTATGGCCACGTTGGGGCTCGGGGCGCTCAGCGGACGTATCACCGACGGCCCGGCGGAAGGCCGGGCCATCGGGCGCCTCACCGACCTGGGCTGGGGAGTGCGGTTGCGCCGGTTGCTCGACGAACCCGACGGGCCGGCGTCGGCCGATGTGCTCGCCGCCGCGGTCGCCGTACTCGCCGCGTGGCCGTGGGAGACACGGCCGGTCGCGGTCATGGGCCTCGACTCGGCCACCCACCCCGAACTCATCAGCTCGATGGTGACCGGTCTGGCCGACCGTGGACGGCTCATCAACCTGGGTGTTCTGCGGTATCGCGACAACCATCGACCGGTCACCGCCGCCAACTCCGCATTCCGGGTGGCCGCACTGCACGACGCCTGGATCCCGCCCGACCTCGCCAGGCTGGAGAGCCACCCGGGTGGCCCGGTGCTGCTGATCGACGATGTCGCCGACACCGGCTGGACGCTGACGATGGCGGCGCGGTGGCTGCGCCAGGCGGGTGCGGCGGCGGTGCTGCCATTCGCGCTGGCCAGTGTGACCTGACGGCCACCCGCCGACGGGCGAACCGGTTGACGTAGTACTAGAACGCGTTCTAGATTCCTTACCGGGACGGCTCCTGACGCGGTCCGGAGTCCCAGACGGGAAGGCCCGTTGTCGATGTACGCACAACCCCTGCTCGACGCGATCGCCGAGGCCGAGAGACTCGTCCGTGAGGCGCCGCACGTCGACACCGAGGCCGACCTGCTGGAGGGCCTGCAGTACCTGGCCGGCGGTATCGCGGCCTGCACGCACCTGGCCTTCGACTACGACTGTGACCACCCGTTCCTGCAGTCGGGCACCGGACCCTTCACCAAGATGGGCCTGGACAACCCCGACACGCTCTACTTCGGCACCCGCGTCACCCCCGGTCACGAATACGTGGTGACCGGAACCCGTGGCACCACCACCGACCTCAGTTTCCAACTGCTGGGCGGGGATTACACCGACCAGAACGTCCCCGACAGCGAAACGGCCTTCGACGACCGCCGGCTCGACATCGCCTCCGACGGCAGCTTCGAGTGGCGGTTCACCCCGAAGTCCACAGCGCAGCTGGTGATCCGGGAGGTCTACAACGACTGGTCTGCCCGGCGCGGAACGGTGGCGATCGCGCGAACCGACACCGCCGGAACCGCACCGCCGCCGCTGACCAGGGACATCATCGAGAAGCGCTGGGCCACAGCGGGAAAGCAGCTGGTGCAGCGGGTCAGGACCTGGCTGCAATTCCCGCAGTGGTTCTACCTGAACATCCCGGTCAACACCATGGTCGCGCCACGGCTCACCCCCGGCGGACTGGCCACCCAGTACTCCTCCGCCGGACACTTCGATCTGTCGCCCGAGCAGGCACTGGTGATCACTCTGCCGGTGCCCGACGCCCCCTACCTGGGCTTCCAACTGGGCAGCCAGTGGTACATCTCGCTGGACTACATCAACCACCAGACGTCGCTGAACGGGACACAGGCGCAACAGGATCCCGACGGGAAGATCCGGATCGTGGTGTCCGATCGCAATCCCGGGGTCACCAACTGGGTGGAGACCCTCGGTCACCGGAAGGGCTTTCTGCAGTTCCGCTGGCAACGGGTGTCGCGTCAACTCACCGAGGCCGATGGGCCGGCGGTCGAACTCGTCGACATCGACTCGGTGCCCGAACACCTGCCGTACTACCGTCACAATGCCATCTCCCCCGAACGGTGGAGGGAGCGAATAGCGCTGCGCCAAAATCAGATCCAGAACAGGATGGTGGGTTAGCCGATGGCCGGACTGCTGGCAGGCAAGGTCGTCGTCATCAGCGGAGTCGGACCGGCCCTGGGAACCACCCTGGCCCGCCGGTGCGCGGAGGCCGGGGCTGACCTCGTCCTCGCCGCGCGCACCGGCGCCCGCCTTGAGGACGTGGCGCGGACGGTGGAAGACCTCGGCCGCCGGGCGCTCCCGGTGGCCACCGACATCACCGTCGACGCCGACGTCGAGAACCTGGTGGCCCGCAGCCTGGAGGCCTACGGGAAGGTCGATGTGCTGATCAACAATGCGTTCCGGGTGCCCTCGATGAAGCCGTTGGCCGACACGAGCTTTCAGCACATCCGGGACGCCATCGAGCTGACGGTGCTCGGCGCGCTGCGCCTGACCCAGGCCTTCGCTCCCGCCCTGGCCGGCAGCAAGGGCTCGGTGGTCAACGTCAACTCGATGGTGATCCGCCACTCCCAGCCCAAATACGGGGCCTACAAAATGGCGAAGTCGGCACTGCTGGCGATGTCCCAATCCCTGGCATCGGAACTGGGACCCCAAGGAATCAGGATCAACTCGGTGGCACCCGGATACATCTGGGGTGACACGTTGAAGAGCTATTTCGCCCACCAGGCCGGCAAGTACGGCACCACCGTCGAGCAGATCTACGAGATGACGGCGGCCCAGTCCGACCTCAAGCGCCTGCCGACCGAGGACGAGGTGGCCTCGGCGATCCTCTTCATGGCCAGCGACCTGTCCAGTGGAATCACCGGGGCGACACTGGACGTCAACTGCGGTGAATACAAGTCATGAGCGGGGGCCGTTGATGGCGGGCGCGCCGCGCACCGACGTGGGAACCGTCGAGGACCTCAAAGCCTCGGCGGTCAAGGCGGTCGGTCTCGACGACTTCGGCCCCGACGACGACAACTACCTCGAGGCGCTGTCGGTCCTGCTCGAGTCCTACCGCCGCGAAGCCGGGCTCACCGAGATCGGCAGCAAGATGTCCCGGTTCTTCCTGCGCAACGCCCTGGTGGCCCGGTTGCTCAGCGAGGCCTCCTGGAAGCGGCATCCCGGGTACGCCGACGTCACGATCACCGCGCCGATCTTCGTGACCGGACTGCCCCGCACCGGCACCACTGCGCTGCATCGCCTGCTCTGCGGTGACCCGCGGCATCAGGGCTTGGAACTGTGGCTCGCGGAGTTCCCCCAGCCGCGTCCGCCCCGCGACACCTGGCCGCAGAACCCGGTGTTCGTCGAACTGGACCGCCGGTTCACGAAGGCCCACGAGGAGAACCCGGACTACACCGGGCTGCACTACATGACCGCCGACGAGGTCGAGGAGTGCTGGCAGTTGCTGCGCCAGTCGGTGCATTCGGTGTCCTACGAGACGCTGGCCCATGTTCCCGGTTACGCGCAGTGGCTAGCGCGGCAGGACTGGACGCCGCCGTATCGGCGACACCGCCGCAACCTGCAGTTGATCGGGATGAACGAGCCGGAGAAGCGCTGGGTCCTGAAGAACCCCAGCCACCTGTTCGCCCTCGACGCGCTGTTCGCCATCTACCCGGACGCCCTGGTGGTCCAGTGCCACCGTCCCGCGGAGACCATCATGGCGTCGATGTGCTCGCTGGCCGAGCACACCACCGCCGGATGGTCGACCGCCTTCGTCGGCGCCACCATCGGCGCGGACTCGCTGGAAACCTGGTCGCGCGGACTGGAACGGTTCAACGCGGTGCGCGCCACCCAGAATCCCGCACAGTTCTGCGACGTCGACTACGGCGACTTCATCGGCGACCCGATGGGGACGGTGGAGTCCATCTACCGGCACTTCGGCATCGAACTGACCGAGGCGGCGCGGGTGGCCATCCAGCGGACCGACGAGGCGAGCAGGCAGGGTCCCCGCGCCCCGAAGCACACCTATTCGCTGGCCGACTACGGGCTCACCGAGGACCAGGTCCGGGACCGGTTCCGCGGGCTGTAGGCGAGGGTGTCACCCGTCGCCCGGCGCCGGGGCGCTGGAGTACTCCTCCAGACAGCCCTCGGCGATCGCGTGCCGAATGCTGTCGGACAGCCGCGGGCAGGACGGCACCCGAGCGCTGCTGCCACCGCCGGCCCGGACCTCGGCGAAGTAGGCGCACCGTTCGGCGGCCGCGGCCGTCCACTGCACGGCGGTATAGGGCGCACCGAGTTTCTTGACCCGGACCGAGGCGTGGCAGAACCGGCAGTCCACCTCCGACAGGCCCGAAGTCAGATAGCGGTCGCGGTCGCGGCGCGTCGCCTCGTGCACGGCCGCCGCGCGGTGCGGGTCGTTGGCGAAGTCGGGGGCCTTGGGCCACCGCAGCGCGTCATCGCCACCGACATCATCGGCACCGGCGTCATCGGCACCGTGAATCCCGTGCAGCGCCAGCATCGAACCCGCGATCTCCTCGACGTCCGGGCGGCGCTCGCCGGTCATGACGTGGCAGCTTGCCGGCGCAGGTTCTCCTCGACCTCCACCCGCCACTTCTCATTGGCCTTGGTGGTGTCGACCTCCATCTCGAAGCGGTCGGTCATATCGGGGGTGATGTCGGTGACGTCGACGTAGAACTGCTGATACCAGCGACGCATCTGATAGACCGCACCGTCCTCCTCGACCAGCAACGGATTCTCGATGCGGGTCTTGTGTTTCCAGATCTCGACGTCCTGGAGGAAGCCTTTGCTGACGCCGTCGGTGAACGCCGTCGCGAGACGCTCGGTCATCTGATCGTCGAGACCCCTCGGCTTCTCGACGATCACACCCCACTGCAGCACGAACGAGTTCTGGGTGACCGGGTAGTGGCAGTTGATCAGGATCGACTCCGCCTTGAAGTCGCCGTAGGTGTTGTGCAGCCAATTGATCATGAAGGAGGGGCCGAAATAGCTCGCCTCCGAATCCAGATGGGAGTCGCCGTAGGCGGTGCCCATCCCCCCGATATCGGGCCGGCCGACGTTGTGCAGGTACTGCGAGGCGATGTGGCCCTCGAAGACGTTCTTGAAGTAGGTCGGCAGGCCGAAGTGGATGTAGTAGAAGTGCGCCATATCGGTGACGTTGTCGATGATCTCGCGGCAGTTGGAGCCTTCGATCAGCAGCGTGTTCCACTTCCAGTCGGTCCAGTTCTCGCTGGACCACTGCGGAATCTCCGGGATCCGGACCTCGGGCTGCGGCGGATTGCCCTCGTGGTCGTGCCAGACGAACAGCAGACCGCCGCGCACATCGGTGTGCCAGGACCGGGTTCGGGCCAGTTTCGGCGTGCGCTTGGCGTACGGAACCAACTTGCAGCGGCCGTCGCCTCCCCAGCGCCAGTCGTGGAAGGGGCAGGCCACCTCGTCACCCTTGAGGGTGCCCTGCGACAGATCGCCACCCATATGCCGGCAGTAGGCGTCCAGCACGTGCAGGTCGCCGTCGGAGTCGGCGAAGACGACGAGCTTCGTCCCGAAGGCATGGATCGGATGCGGCTTGCCGTCC
>Ga0208823_1000101_pt1 | contig 70163 bp, 62 predicted proteins | sample AD_UKC075_MetaG_FD_184440 | JGI IMG/M metagenome (GOLD analysis project Ga0208823, IMG submission 184440) | Active sludge microbial communities of municipal wastewater-treating anaerobic digesters from USA - AD_UKC075_MetaG (SPAdes) (version 2) | ecosystem: Engineered > Bioreactor > Anaerobic >...
GGCGACAGGACTGCTGCGCGAGCAGTACGCCCCCGTCGGCGCGGCGGCGCTGCTGGCACTGCCCCCGGCAGCCGACGCCCTGGCCGCCGCGGCGTCCAGGGGCCTGGACGTGAACGTCCTGGCGGCCCGCACCCAGCAGCGCCTGACGAACGCGCGCGCCTACGACGAGGCGTGGCGGCGCTACGTCTGGCCGACGGACGGGCTCGACGGCGTCCAGGTGGCACCGTTCCAGGTGCTGGCCGCCGAGGGACGCACCTTCGCCACCGTCGACCACGAGTGGCACCTGGGCGTGGCCGACCGACTGGTGCAGGTCAGCCCGGACCTGTTCCGTCCGACCCGGCGGACGATCGTCGCCGTGACCGACGACGCCAGCCGCGCCGACGGCGTCCAGTGGTGGGAAGCCCTCACCGAGGCAGGAGGCGAGGGCATGGTCGTAAAACCCCTAGCCAACCTCACCAAGCTGCCCAAGGGCGGTCTCGCGCAGCCCGGGCTCAAGGTGCGTGGACGCGAGTACCTGCGGATCATCTACGGCCCCGACTACACCCTTCCCGAGAACCTCGGACGCCTCCGCGACCGCAACCTGTCGCGCAAGAGGTCGCTGGCGCTGCGGGAGTACGTGCTCGGGTTGGAGGCGCTCGACCGGCTGGTCGCGGGCGAGCCGCTGTGGCGCGTCCACGAGGCCGTCTTCGGGGTGCTGGCGTTGGAGTCCCAGCCGGTGGATCCCCGGCTATGACGACCTGGCTGCACCGCTTCACCGTCAAGCCGCACCATCTGGACGCCTACCTCCCCCTGTGGCGGCGCGAGGTCACGCTGCGGCGGGCCTGCGGCTTCACCGTGCATCGCGCCTTCGTCGAGACGGACGCCGAACCCAAGTTCACCTGGCTGTACTCGCATCCGGACGCCGATGCCCCGGCCCTGGTCGCGGCCGAGGCGGAGGCGTCCGTGCTGGCCGACGCGGCCCGGCCGCACGTGTTCGCCAATGTGGTGGTGCGCCCGGTCGACGTGGAGGTGCTGACGTGCGCGACGCCGGAGTCGATGGACGGCCGGATCGCGATCATGCGCCGCTACGACCTGACCGGCGACTGGGACGGCTTCCTGGAGGTGTGGCGCCGGATCGTCGGCGTCCGGGAGCGACACGGATTCACCTGCCTGTTCGCAGTGGCGGATCGACCTCACGACCTGTTCACGTGGGCGTTCGACTTCGCCGGAGAGTGGGCGGACTTCCCCGCGGCCCAGCGCGGCTACTACGCCGATCCAGACCGCGTGGCTTTGCGCTCGGTGTTCGATCACATGGCCGACTACTCGATCCACCCCGCCCGGCAGCTAGTCATCGACGAGGAGCCGGCCAACAACTGACTGTCTGGTGCTCATGGGAGAGTAGTTCCGTGCGCATTGCCACCTGGAACGTGAACTCGATCCGTCCCCGACTGCCCCGGTTCGTGCCGTGGCTGGAGCAGCGACGGCCCGACGTCGTCTGCTTGCAAGAGACCAAGGTCTCGGACGCCGCCTTTGTCGAGTTGCTCGGCGACGACCTCGCGCGACTGGGCTACCAAGTCGCCCACCACGGCCAGGGGCAGTGGAACGGTGTGGCGGTGTTGTCGCGGGTGGGCCTGGAGGCTCCGTCCGCGGGCCTCGTGGGCGACCCGGGCTTCCCTGATCCGGGCACGCTGGAGGCTCGGGCGGTGAGCGCGACGTGCGGGGGCGTCCGGGTGACGTCGGTCTACGTGCCCAACGGACGGACGGTGGACGATCCGCACTACCACTACAAGTTGGCCTGGCTGGCTGCGCTGCGGACGGCGGCCGCGGACTGGCCAGGCGACCAAGTGATCTGCGGCGACTACAACATCGCGCCGACGGACGCCGACGTGTTCGACCCGGCCGCCTACGCGAGCGAAACCCACGTGACGCCGCCCGAGCGGGCCGCGCTCGCTGCGCTGCAGTCGATCGGGCTGCGCGACGTCGTGCGCGAGCGCTGGCCGGACGATCGGGTGTTCTCCTACTGGGACTACCGCGCCGGCATGTTCCACATGAACCTCGGCATGCGGATCGATCTGATCCTCGCGTCCGGTGCTGTCGCCGATCGGCGAGCCGCCGCCTGGATCGATCGTGAGGCCCGCAAGGGCACCGGCCCGTCCGACCATGCCCCGGTGATCCTCGACCTGGACGTGGCGCCTGACGGCGACATCGGTCCGATGGTGCCGCCGCCGTCCAATCCGTCGTCCGGGCGCGGACGCCGGCTGCCCCAGGCGAAGGGCTAGTTCCAGGCGCCAATGGCCCCGGCGAACTGGGCGGCGATGGTCGCGACGACGCCGTCCAGCGCTAGAGCCAACTCCGGACGCCGCGGCGCGTCCTCGCCGTCGGCCCACGCCCGCAGCCTGGCCAGGTCCGCGCGGAGTTCCGGGTGGATGGCGCCCCAACGCTCGGCGGCGCTAGCGCGGTCGGTGGTCCAGCTGCCGTCGTGGACGCTGACCAGGCCGGCGACGGCGAACAGCGTCTTGCGGGCGATTCGGCGGCCCAGGTCTGCGGGATCGTCAGATGCGAGGCGCTCCCGCCAGGGGGCCAGGCGCTGGGGTAGGTCGCCGTTGAACGCCCTAGCGGCCGCAGCGTCGCCCCGGAACTCAGGCAGTGCAGCGGCCGGGTTCGGCCCTGACAAGGGCACACAGTAGTGCCGTAGGAAGATCCGGTTCCCGTAGGACTCGTCGTCATCGACGCCGGGAAACTCGGGCAGGACGCCGATCGCCACCTCACGGGCGAGGCTGCGGTGACGCTCGGTCAACCGGTGTCCGATCCCGCGGGCCGCCAATCCTCGAGCCACCACAAGCGTGGGGCGGCTCGTGGCTGTGGGGCGGCACTGAAGCCTCCTGAGTGGGCTGGCTGACGCAGTGGTCGACGTTGCCATTCTTGGGCGGACGCGGTCATCGAGACAGCGCTCATCCAGTTGGGTTTCGGTGCTGCGGGAACCAGTCGAAGGGCTCGCGCTAGTTGACGCGTCAACCGTCGTCTGTCAGCATTTCACCCCACGAGGGGAGTACTTCTCAAAGTCGACGCCGGTCATGGCGCGGGGCCCACGCTCCGCCCGGCGCGCGCCCGCAGGGTGAAGGAGACCTCGCAAGCACGAGCTGCGAGGACCCCATGTCACTGCTCACCACGACCATCGCCACCCCAACCCTGTGGGTCATCACCGTCGCCGGGGTGCTGGCCCTGGTCGCGTTCGACTTTCTGCTCACCCGCCGCCCCCACGATGTTTCGATGCGCGAGGCCCTGGGCTGGTCCGCCTTCTACCTCGCCCTTCCGCTCCTCTTCGGAGTCTGGGTGTGGCAGGCCCACGGCTCGGAGGTCGGCCTCGAGTTCTACACCGGCTATCTCGTCGAGAAGACGCTGTCGGTCGACAATCTGTTCATCTTCATCCTGATCCTGTCGTCGTTTGCCGTGCCCCGCGTGCTGCAGCAACGGGTGCTGTTGATCGGCATCGTCGGCGCCCTGATTCTTCGTGCCGCGTTCATCGCGCTGGGTGCGGTCCTGATCGCCCAGTTCTCCTGGATGTTCTTGATCTTCGGCGCGATCTTGCTCGTCTCGGCGTGGGGCGTCCTGAGGGACGCACGCCACGACGGCCCTTCTCTTGATGTCTCCGAACTGCGTCTCGTGCGTTTGGCTCGCCGCTGGTTCCCGGTCACCGACGACTACCGGGGCACCCGCCTCAGCGTCTCTCAAGCCGGACGTCGCGCGCTCACGCCACTGGCACTGGTCGTGATCGCCATCTTGGGCACCGATGTGGTGTTCGCGGTTGACTCCGTGCCGGCCGTCTATGGAATCACCGGCGACCCCTACCTCGTGTTCGTCACCAACGCCTTCGCACTCCTCGGCCTGCGCGCGCTCTACTTCGTCTTGGAAGGAGCCTTGGTCAAGCTCCGACACCTTGGCTTCGGCCTGGCGTTCATCCTCGCGTTCATCGGCGTCAAGCTCGGGCTGCATTGGGCTCACGGCGTGTGGTCCTGGGTGCCGAGCGTGCCGACCTTGGCGTCCCTGGTCGTCATCGTGGTCGCCCTGGCGGTGGTCACCGCCACCAGCCTCATCGCCGAGCGTCGCGAGCACGACGGCGCCCGCATCGCCTAGTGGCCCTCACCCGACGTCCGGGCGTCTGACACACTTCCGTCATGGCCCGGATCGTCGTGGTGGGGGGCTCGTTGCCCGGCATGGCGGCGGCGGCGCGCCTGGCGAAGGCCGACCACCAGGTCACCATCATCGAGAAGCTCGACCGCCTGGGCGGACGCCTCGCAGAGCCCGGCGCCTGGGCGCCCGTCCTGACGTTCCCGGCCCCGCTCAAGGACCTATTCCGCAAGTCCGGACGCGCGTTCGACGCCGAGTTCGGACGCCGCGGGCTCCGCCTGATCCCCGCGCCGAACGTCGAACATCACTTCGCCGACGGCACCCGGCTGTCGTGGCCGACCGACCGCGCCGAGCAGTGGCGCCTCATGAGCGAGCGCTACTCCCCCGACGTCGCGACCCGCTGGCGCGACCTGCTCGACGATCTCGACGAGTCCTGGCAGCTGGTGCGTCCGCTGGGCCTCGAGGGCGAGCTGATCGACCGCGCCCAGATCACCTCCCGTCGCCATCGCCTCGACCCGAAGCTCACCATTGAGGCCCTCGCCCGCCGCCAGCCCCACCCGCACCTCGGATCCCTCGTCCGCGACGTCGCCTTCCGCATCGGATCAGACCCCTACCGGACGCCGGCCTGGCTCGCCACCCGCCTCAGCGTCGACCGCATGTTCGGCCGCTGGCTGCTCGTGGGCGCCGACGACCGCCCGCAGCCGGCCACGGCCATCCTCGACGTCTTGGCCCAGCGGCTCGCGACCCGCGGCGTCCGAGTCGTGACGGAAGCCCTGGTCACGTCGATCTCGTCGACGCGCGTCACGACCGACCAGGCAGCCTTCGACGGCGACGCCGTCATCAGCACGATCAACCCCTGGGTGCAGCCGCGCCTGGTCGGCGACACCTCGTGGGCCACCCGGCTCACCACGGCACGCCTGCGTCCGGCCCTGGCGCCGCACGTGACCGTCACCCACCTGCCCCAGCAAGAACCCTTCAGCGAGCAGGTCCGGCACACAGCGTCCGGACCGATCGTCACGTACCGACGCCCGACCGAGTCCGGCACCGAGGTGATCGTCCACGATCATGCCCGGCCCACGCCGGCCGCTAGCTACGGCGCCCGCTGGGACGGCCACGCCTCCTGGCTCCTTCGTCCCGCCGTCCGGACGCCTCGCAAGCTGGCGCTGTACGTCGCGTCGGCGTCCGGCCGGGGTGGAAACGAGCCCTGGGCGCAACTGCTGACAGCAGCCCTGGCCACCTACGCCGCGCACGAGGACCTCACCGGCGAGGACATCCGCCCCAGCAACCGCGACTACAAGCCCTGACGGACGCGTCCCGGCGGACGCAACTGGGCTGCCGTCGGCGCAGGCACTAAACTCTCTCGACGGTTACGTCCGGAGGGAACCCCACTTGACCAACTCGTCCGACGCCTACTCGCCCGATGCTGGCGTCTCCAGCGACGTCCTGTCCCGCGAACTCGCGATCGAGCAGGCGCACGTGGCTGCCGTCTACGAGCGGCTGGGCGTGGCGACGAAGTCGGCCCGGAGCGCGGCCGAGAGCGGCCAGGAGCTCTACCGCTCAGATCGGGGCTCGTGGGTCCGCGAGGAGGACGGGACCGCCCTGTTCGAGCGCGACGCCTTCGCCTTCCAGTCCGCCAAGCGCCTCGCCATCCTGGACGCCGAGCACGAGGGCCTCGTCTTCGGCCGCCTCGACCACACCGACCGCGAGGTCCGCTACATCGGACGCATCGGCGTCCGAGATGCCGAGTACGAGCCGCTGGTGATCGACTGGCGGGCCCCCGCAGCCGAGCCCTTCTACCGCGCAACCCCCAACAACCCCATGGACGTCGTCCGCCGCCGCGTCCTGCGTTGCCGGGCGGACAAGGTCATCGGCATCGAGGACGACCTGCTGGATGCCGAAGCCAACATCGACGACCTGCCCATTGTCGGCGAGGGCGCGCTGATGGCGGCCCTGTCGCGCGCCCGCGGCAAGCACATGCGCGACATCGTCGCGACGATCCAGGCCGAGCAGGACGAGGCGATCCGCGCCGACCACCGCGGCGTCACCGTGATCTCCGGCGGACCCGGCACTGGCAAGACCGTCGTCGCCCTGCACCGCGCCGCCTTCCTGCTGTACTCCAACCGGCGCAGGTTCGAGCGCGGCGGCATCCTCGTCGTCGGCCCCGGACCCGTCTTCATGAACTACATCGAGCGCGTCTTGCCGTCCCTCGGCGAGGACTCCGTCACGCTCCGGGCCATCGGGGCGGTGGCGTCCGACGTCCTACCGGACGTCCGCGCGACCCGCATCGACGACGCCCTGGCCGCGAACGTCAAGGGCAGCCTCCGCATGGTCACGCTGATCAAGCGGCTCGTGAATCTGCCGCTGTCCGACGGGCCCACCCAGCTGCTCACCACGGTCAAGGGCAACGTCCTCAAGCTGGACGCCTCCGCCCTCGACCGCATCCGCACCTCGGTCGCCGCGCACGGCAAGCTCAACGCGTCCCGGGACGCCGCCGAGCGCGCGGTGCTCGCTGCCTTGCGGCCGCAGGTCCCCGAGGAACTCGGCCTGGACGCCGACGCGATCGACGACCTGATCACGAGTTCGAGCGCCTACCGGACGTTCCTCAGCACCTGGTGGCCGCCGCTGGTCCCGACCGAGGTGCTGCGCCGCCTCGCGGACGCCGGCGTCGTCGACCGCATCGCCACCGACCTACTGACCGAGGCCGAACGCGCCGCGCTCACGGCGTCCTATGCCACCCACGACGACTGGTCGGTCGCCGACACCGCGCTGCTGGACGAGCTCGCCGCCATCCTCGGACCCATCCCGCGCGACGCCGGCGACAGCGACCCCACGCTCTTCCTCACCTCCGGCGCCGAGGTGTCGGAGCTGGTCACCATGGCCGACCGCTACACGCGCTCCATCGAGGCCGACCCCGACGACGACAGCGTCGAGAACTACGCCCACCTGCTCATCGACGAGTCCCAGGACGTGACCCCCATGCAGTGGCGGATGCTCCGCCGCCGCGGGCCGCAGGCGTCCTGGACGATCGTCGGCGACCTGGCGCAGAGTTCGTGGCCAGATCTGGACGAGGTCGGACGCGCCGTGCGCGAACTGATCGGCTCCGCGCCGCACCGCGAGTTCCGGCTCTCGGTGAACTATCGCTCCCCCAAGGAGGTCTTCGACCTCGCCGCCGAGATCGTCAAGCGCGCCTACCCCAAGGCCGATCTGCCGACGGCGGTCCGGTCGACGGGCAACGAGCCCGAGCTGGCGCGGGTCTCCGAGGCCGCCCTGGTCAGCGATCTCGCCGCCCGGATCGACACCCTCACCGACCACGTCCCAGGCACCGTGGGCGTCATCGTCCCGCCGTCCCGCATCGAAGCCCTGCAGGCGGCGGTGCTGCGCCGGCTGGCGTCCGAGATGAACTCGGTCGACATCGACCGGGTCTGGTTCGTCACGCCGCTGGAGGCGAAGGGCCTCGAGTACGACGCCGTGGTGGTCGTGTCGCCGGACGAGGTCGTGGCCGAGTCGCCCGGCGGCGTCCGCGTGCTCTACGTGGCGCTGACGCGTCCGACGCAGCTGCTCGTCACGCTCGATGTGGGGGAATCTGCCGGAGCCTGGCGACGATCTCGTTCGTAGCCGTCGAGCGGTTCAGCGTGAAGAACTGGAGCCCCGGCGCCCCGCCGGCCAGCAGCTGATCGCACAGGCGCGTGATCCGCTCGAGCCCGATCTCGCGGAACCGCGCCTTGTCGGCGGCGGCCGTCATCAGCTCGGCGACAAGGTCGTCGGGCATGACGTCCCCGGCCATCGCCTTGAACCGAGCGATCTGACCCAGGTTCGTGACCGGCATGATGCCGGCCACGATCGGGATCGTCCCGCCCAGCGCCCGGAAGCGCTCGACCAGCGCGAGGTAGGAGTCCGCCCGGAACACCATCTGCGTCACCGCGAAGGACGCCCCCGCCTCCTGCTTGTCGAGCAGGAGGCGCGCGTCCAGGTCCAGATCGAACTGGGCAGGGTGCCCGTCGGCGAACGCCGCGACCCCGACCTCGAAGTCGCCGGACGCCTTGACCAGCCGCACCAGCTCGGTCGCGTTGCCGAGCCCGTCCGGATGCGCCTCGAACGGCGTCAGCGGACCCGCCGGCATGTCGCCCCGGATCGCCAGGATGTGCTTGACCCCCAGCTCCGCATAGGACGCCAGCGCCGCGGCCACTTCGTCGCGCGTCTGGCCCGACACCGTCAGGTGACCCATCGTCTGGACGCCGCCGTGCCGCTGGATCGCCCGCACGGCGTCGAACGTGCGCTCCCGCGTCGCACCGGTCGCGCCGTAGGTGACCGACACCCAGTCCGGACGCAGCTCGCGCAGGTTGACCACCGTGTCCAGCAGCACGAACGCGCCGGCGGCGTCCGAGGGAGGAAAGAACTCGAAGCTGAACGTGGGCCGGTCGGGCTCGCCCAGTCGCTGGGCGATCGTCTGGCTGGTCATGGGGCCCAACCCTACGGCGATCGGACGCCGCCGCTGCGGCTAGGCTCGCCTCGTGGTCACCCTGGACGCCTCGCATCCCGTCTCCCCCGGCTTCAAGTCGGCTGTGGGCGATGCCATCGACGCCTTCCTCGTGGGCCAGCGTTCGAAGCTGTCCGCGATCGGCCCCGAGGTGTCGACGCTCGTCGACCGCGGAGCGGCCTTCACCGCAGGCGGCAAGCGGCTCCGTCCGGCCTTCTGCGCGTGGGGCTGGGCGGCGGCCGCGGGCTCGCTGCACCTGCCGGACGCCGTCGTCGCGGCGGCGGCGTCCCTCGACGTGCTGCACGTCTCGGCCCTGATCCACGACGACGTGATGGACGCCTCCGAGGCGCGCCGCGGCGTCCCGGCGGCCCACCGGCAGTTCGAGGCCGATCATCGCGAGGCGTCCGGACGCGGCGACGCCGAGGCGTTCGGACGCGCCGGCGCGATCCTGCTCGGCGACCTGCTGCTGGTCTGGTCGGCCGAGATGCTCGACAACGCCGGGATGGATTCCGACGCCCTCGCCCGCGTCCGGCCGTGGGTGCAGGCGGTCCGGACCGAGGTCACCGCCGGGCAATACCTGGACGTGCTGGCCCAGTCGGTCGACCCGTACGCCCGCACCCGGACGCCCGCGGGCGTCGCCGAACTCGAAACCCTCGTCTCGCGCGTCGTCACCTACAAGTCCGCGTGCTACACCGTCGAGCGACCCCTGCACATCGGCGGCGCGATCGCCGGGGCGTCCGACGCGCAGCAGGCGACGTTCAGCGCCTTCGGCCGCCCGCTCGGACGCGCCTTCCAGTACCGCGACGACCTCCTGGGCGTGTTCGGCGACGAGGCGCTGACCGGCAAGGACTCCGGCGAGGACTTGCGCGAGGGCAAGCTCACCCTGCTGGTCGTCCGCACGTTCGCTGGCGCCTCGGACGCCGCGGCCCGCCGCTTCGCCGACCTCTTCGGGCGTCCGGACCTGTCGGCCGACGACATCGAGACCGCCAAGACGATCATCGTCGACTCCGGCGCGCAGGCCTTCGTCGAGCAGGCCATCGAGCGCGAGTTCGCCGCCGCGATCAGTGCGCTGGACCACGCTCCCTGGCTCGGGGCGGCGTCCGACGGGCTGGCCAACCTGGCGCGGGCCGCGGTCCGCAGGACGTTCTAGGAGCCGGGCATGGGTGTGTACGCGGGCCCGACCCTGATCATCGTCCCCGGACTCGTCACGTTGCTCTGGGCGATCCTCGCCATCCGGAAGGCGACGGCCGCGAAGCGCTGGACGGTCGTGGCCGGCACGATCATCGGACGCGACCGGGACGCCCACGGGCCGATCGACGTCGTCGAGTACCCCCTGCCCGAGGGCGGCACGCGACGCCTACACCCGGAGCCCCACGGCCAGTACGTATCGGGACGCCCCCTCGGCACGCAGGTCACCGTGTGGCGGGACCCCCAGGACGCGCTCGAGGCCGTCTTGGAGCTGCCGCGGCTGGAACGCTTCGCCGGCCAGTTCGTGGTCGGCGTCCTCGGAGCGTTCTTCTTCTTCGGCGGGCTGATCTGGGCGGGCCTGATCTGGGCCCTGGTCAGCCGCTAGTTCGAGATCGGGTCGTCGATCGTCGGCCCATCGGCCGGCGGTGGCGTCGACTTTGCCCTCGCGAACGGGTTCGACAGCGAGCCGAAGCCGTCACCCGCGTCCGGGGCCTCCGGATGTTCCGTGCCGGACGCCTCCGCGCCGGCTGCCCGGGGGCGGCGTTCGAAGGCCGCGAAGACCACCTTCTCCATCGCCGGGTCGGCGTCCCAGGCGGCCTTCATCGCCGTCGAGAACTCGGACGCCTTCGCCTGGGGATCCTTGGCCTTGGTCAGGGCCCGACCCACGACGACGCGGCGGCAGCCCGCCTTGATCAGCACGTCGAGGTGGTCGACCGTAATGCCGCCGGCCGCGAACCACGGCTTCGAGGCCGGGTCGCCCTGGGGGGCCTTCGCAGCGGCGTACTCGACCGAGGACAGGTCCGCGGTGACGATCAGGAAGTCGATGCCGGGGTCGGCCAGGGCGGCGTCGATGTCGGCGCGAGAGTGACAGGACCGGCCGATGAGCGCGTACTCGTGGATCCGGCGCCGGGCGCGGGCGGCCGACAATCCGTCGTCGGGCAGGACGAGCATGTCGGCCAGGAACTCCCCGGCCAGGTCGGCGTCCGACCAGACGGAAACGATCGCCTGCCGCGGCGCGGCGGCCTTGCGCAGGGTGGCCAGGGCCGCGAGGGCGTCCTTGGTGCTGAGCGACGGGTCGGCCAACTGGACGATGTCGACCCCGCCGCTGCAGAGTCCGTTGACGAATCCTGCGAGGTCTTTCGAGCGGACGCGGGCGTCGGTCACGCACAGGAGTCGGGCGGTCTTGAGGCGGGTGTCCAGACCTAGCAGCGCAGTCACGGAGCACAGCATATTGACCCGCCCGCGGCGGGTCGCGTTCGGTGATGAATGACCTCGTCACCTAGAGTTGCCGCCAGGTTCGACCATGCACCACTCCCCTACCCATGGCCGAAAGATTGCTTTGAACGTGCGCCGCGGTGACCCCATCTTGGGCTCCACTCTCGACGATCGCTATCAGATCGTCCGTCGCATCGCGCGCGGAGGCATGGCGACCGTGTTCGAGGCCACCGACCTGCGCCTGTCCCGGACCGTGGCCGTCAAGATCATGCACCCCGGCCTGGACGAGGACGGGGACATCGCCTCGCGCTTCGACACCGAGGCGCGGGCCGCGGCGCTGCTCTCCCACCCCAACGTGGTCGCGGTCTTCGACCAGGGGCACGACGACGGGCGTCCCTACATCGTGATGGAGTACGTCCGTGGCATCACGCTGCGGCAGCTCATCACGCTCGAGGCACCGTTCCCGACGGTGCAGGCACTCGAACTCTTCGAGCCGGTCGTGGCCGCGCTGGCGGCCGCCCACGCCGCCGGGATCATCCACCGTGACGTCAAGCCCGAGAACGTCCTGATCTCGACCGACGGCCACATCAAGGTCGCCGACTTCGGGCTGGCGCGAGACGTGACCGCCGCCTCCGTGGCCGAGGGTGGCGTCGTCATCGGCACGGTCAGTTACATCGCGCCGGAGTTGGTCTCGCGCGGACAGGCGAGCACGCGCTCCGACGTCTACTCGCTCGGCATCCTGCTCTACGAGCTGCTCACCGGCGTGAAGCCGCATCGGGGCGCCACGCCGCTCGAGATCGCGTACGCGCACGTCCACCGCCCGGTCCCCGTGCCGTCCGCGGCGCCGCGCACGGCCGAGCCGGTGCCGGACTACCTGGACGCCCTCGTCCGCACGACCACCATCCGGACGCCCGCGCGCCGCCAGACCGACGCCGGCGTCCTGCTGGATCAGGTCCGGGGAGCGCGGACGGCCGCTACCCACGGGGTGCCGGACTCCGGAGCGCTCCTCGCGCTGATGACGGCCTCGACGCGTCACGGTGTCGACCAGGCGAGGGAGTCCCTCCCTGAGCTCGTCACCGCCGCCCCCCGCTCGGCCGTCTCGGCGTCCTCGGTCGACTCCCGCGAGGCCGCGTCGACGCCGGAAGCCGCCCGCTGGCTGCCGCGTCTGCGTGAGCTGCGCCTCGCTCGCCTCGGGTCCCCGTCGTCGCCGGGCATTCCGGACGCCGACGCGTCCGCCAGGCCCGCGCCGATCTCGCCGTACTCGCCTCCCTCGCGTCCGCAGGTCATCACGCCGAGCCAGTGGGTCCAGAGCCCCCTGCACCGGCGGCGTCGGCTCGTCGCCGCGGTGGCGTCCGTGATCGTGGTCGGGACGCTGCTGCTCGGCACCTGGTGGGCCACGGCCGGACGCCTCCCCGCCGTCCCCGCGGTGAAGGGCCTCGAACAGCCGGGCGCGAGGACAGCGCTCGCCGAGGCGGGCCTAGCCGCCACGTTCGTCCGGGAGTACTCAGAGACCGTGCCGCCGGGCATCGTGCTGCGGACGGATCCCGCGAGCGGCGCCCACCTCGCGCCGGACTCGGTCGTCATCGTCTACCTCTCCCAGGGTGCCCAGCTGTACGACGTCCCGCTGCTCAAGGGCAAGACCCGAGATCAGGCGCTCGGGGCCCTCGCGGACGCGAGGCTCGTCGCCGGGGCGATCACGGAGGCTTACGACCCCAAGGTCCCCGCGGGGACGGTCCTCAGCCAGGCCACCCCCGCTGGCACCGCCCTGCACCGCGGCTCGGGCGTCGACTTCGTGCTCTCCAAGGGCATCGAGCCCGTGGACCTCGCGGACTGGTCCGGCAAGCCCGCAGCGGACGCCAAGGCGGCCCTCATCGGAGCCGGGCTGAAGGTCAAGACCACCGAGGCCATCTCGCCGACCGTGGCGAAGGGCGGTGTGGTCTCGCAGTCCCCCGCGCCCGGTCAGGTCCACAAGGGCGACACGGTGACGCTCGTGATCTCCAAGGGTCCGGCGCAGGTCGTGGTCCCGGACGTCCGCAAGCTCGACGCCGCCGCCGCGACCGCGAAGCTGGAGGCCGCCGGTTTCACGGTCACGACCGCCCCGTCCCCGACGAAGGCAGGCGTCCCGGGCACGGTCGTGTCCACGGACCCGGCCTCGGGACGCCGCGTCGACGCCGGCTCGGCGGTCACGATCTTCATCGGCTGAGCAGCACCTCGTCGCTACCCTGGCCCCATGCGCCAGGACACCCCCTTCGGCTCCGCCTTCTCGCCCGTGGAGTTCTTCTTCGTGATCGCCGGCGTCGTGGCCGTCGTCGTGATCGGCATCTTCGTCGCCCGGGCGGTGATCCGCGCGATGTACCGGGCGAAGGTCGGCGCGTTCGGCTGGGACTACGAGCCGAGCCCCGGACTCGAGACCGTGTACGGCCTGAACTGCCCACCCTTCGGCCTCGGACGCCAGCGCAGGGTCGAGGACCGGATCACCGGACGGACGGCGTCCGGTGTGGACTTCGTCGCCGTCCGCTACCGCAGCGATGTCAGCACCTGGCAGTTCGTCGCGGCACTGGACGTGGGCGCCGCCTACCCCGAGGCCCAGCTGGCGCCGGCCGGTCGGGAACGCAGGGGCGTCGCTGGCCAGCGTCTCGATGTCGACGGCTGGTCCGTCGTCGGCGCGGACGCCACCTGGACCCAGGCCGTCGCCGCGAGCGTGCCGCCCGCAGCCCACCTGCTGCGCGAGCTGCTGCCGAGCGCGACCCTCAGCGTCGACGGCCGCCGGCTCACCGTCGCGCCCGTTCCCAGCGACCCTGAGCTGTTGCTTCCGGTGCTGAACTGCGCGGCAGAGATCGTCGCGATCATCCGGTCGCTGCCCGCCGGAGCCCCGGGTCCGGTGCCGGCGGAGCTGAGCTTCTACGGCCGACCCACCTGGATCTACCGTCCCCAGGACGACGCCTGGCTGGCCAGCGTCCCCTTCTCCGGCGCGGGCCACGCCCACGAGGCCAAAGAGGTCATCATCGGACGCCGCGGCGCCCTGCAGCTGGTCGCCTTCACCCACCACTGGGACACGACCGAGACCCGCACCACCACCGACGCCAACGGCAACAGCCACACCGAGACGTACACCGCGCATCACACCGAGCCCGCCGCCGCGATCTTCCTCGACTTTCCGTTCCGCGACCTCAGCCTGAACTGGGGCATGTTCGGCGGACGCCTCGGGCGCAAGATCGCCTTCGAGAGCGAGGACTTCAACCGCCGCTATCGCGTGAACGCCGACGACGACCGCTTCGCGTACGACGTCATCCATCCGCAGCAGATGGAGTGGCTGCTGGCCATCGACGCGCCCGCCTTCTCGATCGATTCAGGGCGCATGGACCTGGTGGTCCCGGACACCGACTTCCCCACGCTGGACGACCGGCTCAATTTTGCGGCCGCCTTCTTCGGACGCCTCCGGCCCTACACCTGGGAGTCGCTGGGCCTGCGCACCCCGCCCGCCCTCAGTTAGCAAGCAGGTCGCCGACGATCGCCCCGGCCCGGGCGCAGTCCTCGACCGACACGTCCAGGTGCGTCACCGCGCGGATCATCTTCGGCCCGAGGGCCGAGATCCGGACGCCGCGGGCGGCGGCCGCCTCCACCACCGCAGCCGGCTTGGTGCTCTCGGTCGAGGCCACCACGATGTTCGTCTCGGGATACTTCACGGCGTGCGGCGCCCTCGCCTCCACAGCCTCCGCGAAGGCCTGAGCGGCGGCGTGGTCGTCGGCGAGGCGTCCGATGTTGTGCTCCAGGGCGTACAGGCCGGCGGCGGCCAGCAGCCCCGCTTGGCGCCAGCCGGCGCCCAGCCTCTTGCGCAGGACGCGGGCTCGCGCGATCTCGGACGCCGTCCCGACGAGCACCGAGCCGACGGGCGCGCCGAGCCCCTTGGACAGGCAGACCGAGACGGTGTCGAAGAGGCGTCCGTAGGTGTCGAGCGGGACGCCGGTCGCGACGTGCGCGTTCCACAGCCGGGCGCCGTCGAGGTGCACCTTGACGCCGAGGTCGTGGCAGATCCGCGTCACGCGCTGCAGCCCGGGCAGCGGCTGGATCGTGCCGCCACCGAAGTTGTGCGTGTTCTCCAGCGCGACGCAGCGCGTCGAGACCAGGTACGGGCCGGCGTCCGGCTCGAGCAGGTTCGTGATCTGGGCGGCGTCCGCGACGCCGTCGTTGGTCACCCAGGTGCGCATCGTCACGCCGTGCAGGGCTCCGTGCGCGCCCATTTCGGCGCGGGCGATGTGCGCGCGTGCGTCGCAGAGCACCTCCTCGCCCGGACCGACGTGGAGCGCGACCCCGAGCTGGTTGGCCAACGATCCCGTCGCGGTGAAGAGCCCCGCCTCGTGCCCCAGCAGGGCCGCGACACGCGCCTCCAGCTCGTGGACGGTCGGGTCCTCGTCGTAGACGTCGTCCCCCACGGACGCCGACGTCATGGCCGCGCGCATGCCCGCGCTGGGCTGGGTGAGGGTGTCGCTCCTCAGGTCGATGACGGACGCGACGCTCATGCCAGTTCGTGCGGCTCGAAGGCCTGCACCGGGTTCTCGCCGCGGGCGATCATGTCGTCGTTGAGCCGCTGGGCCAGGTAGAACGCCAGCTCCAGCGACTGGTTGCGGTTCAGCCGGGGGTCGCACGCCGACTCGTACGCCTGCGCGAGGTTCTCTTCCGACAGCTCCTGCGCGCCGCCGACGCATTCGGTGACGTCGTTGCCGGTGAGCTCGACGTGAACGCCGCCCGGCCAGGTGCCCAGCGCGGCATGCACGTCGAAGAAGCCGTCGACCTCGGCCCAGACCCGGTCGAACGAGCGCGTCTTGTAGCCGTTGGACGTGCTGAAGGTGTTGCCGTGCATCGGATCGCAGACCCAGGCGACCTTGCGGCCGGTGGCCTCGACCGCCTCCACGATGGGCGGCAGCACGTCGCGGACCTTGTCGGCCCCCATCCGCGAGATCAGCGTGAGGCGTCCGGGCTCGTGCTGGGCGTCCAGTCGCTCGACGAGCGCGACGGCGTCCGACGGCGAGACGGTGGGGCCCACCTTGACCCCGATCGGGTTGCGCAGGCGCGACAGCAACTCGACGTGCGCGCCGTCCAGCTGACGCGTCCGCTCGCCGATCCACAGCATGTGGCCCGACGTGCCGTACGGCGTTCCGGTGCGCGAGTCGATGCGGGTCAGGGCGTGCTCGTACTCCATCAGCAGCGCCTCGTGCGAGGCGTAGTAGTGGATCGTGCGCAGCTGGTCGCCACCGATGCCACACGTGATCATGAAGGCCAGAGCGCGCTCGATCTCGGCCGCCAGCGCCTCGTAGCGGGCCTCGATCGCCGAGGAGCGGACGAACTCGGAGTTCCACGAGTGGACCGTCCGCAGGTCGGCGAAGCCGCCGTTGACGAACGCGCGCACCAGGTTGAGCGTCGCCGCCGAGGCGTTGTAGACCTCCACCAGCCGCTGCGGATCGTTGCGCCGGGACGCCTCGTCGAAGTCGAGGCCGTTGACGGCGTCCCCGCGGTACGACGGCAGCGTGACGCCCTCGCGGGTCTCCGAGTCGCTGCTGCGGGGCTTGGCGTACTGGCCCGCGATGCGTCCGACCTTGACCACCGGCACCTGGGCCGCGTACTGCAGGACCAGCGCCATCGACAGCTGGACGCGCAGCGAGTTCTTGATGTTGACGGCCGTCACGTTGTCGAACGTCTCGGCGCAGTCCCCCGCCTGCAGGATGAACGCGCGGCCCGCGGCGGCTTCGGCGATCCGCCCGCGGAGCTCATCCACCTCGCCCGCGAACACCAAGGGCGGACGCCGCCGCAGCGCCTCCACGACGCGCCCGACCTCGGACGCGTCCGGGTACTGGGGCTGCTGGGCAGCCCCGAGCGCGTGGAGGTCAGACAACGACGGGTAGGGCGAAGACACGCCGGTCATGGTAGCCCGCGGCCGGAGCCCGGGCGTCGCTGTCCGCTGCCCGCGAATCAGTCGGACGCCGCCGCGCACGGCTCAGGGACGGCCAGCCCCAGGCCGGGACGGGCCGCGACGCGGGCGTCCGCCTCCTCGACGGTCATGCCGCCGTACTTGATCGACGTGCCGTAGGCGTCCACGTAGGTCTGCCCGGACAGCTCCATGATCGCGTTCATGATCTCGTCGGTGACCCACCGGATGACGGCGCGGTCGTCCTGGCAGCCGGCGTAGCGGCTGAAGTCGAGGGGGCGTCCGAAGGTGACGACGGGGTGATCGGCCATCGGGATCGCGCCGAACAGCTTGCCCGTGATCTCGTTGTGGGTGATGGCGCACGGCACGACCGGCACGTTGGCCGCCAGCGCGAGGCGGGCGACGCCGGTCTTGCCCTTGTAGAGGCGTCCGTCGACCGAGCGGGTGCCCTCGGGATAGATGCCGGCGATTCCACCGTCCTTGAGCACCTGCAGCACCGGGCCCAGCCCGTCGAGCGCGGCGCGTCCGCCGGTGCGGTCCAGCGGAACCTGCCCCACGGCCTTGACCGCCCACGCGATCACGGTCTGGGGGATGCCCTTGAGGCCTTTGCCGGGGATGAACAGCTCACGCTTGGCGGGGTAGGTCACCGGACGCTTGATGAGCGCCGGCATCATGTAGGTCTCGGTCGCCGAGGTGTGATTGCAGGCGATGATGGCGCCCCCGGACGACGGGATGTTCTCGGTGCCGACCGCCTTGGCCTTGTAGGCGAGCTTCACGAACGGGCGGACGAGGGAGTACTTGAAGAACGAGTACCACGACATGGGCGACCTCCTTGGACCGCCATAGCGTAGCCAGTGCGGCTGGGAGCCTACGATGCGCTCATGGCACAGCATCCCTCCACCGAGTCCTACGCCGCCGGCGACGGGCGCATCGGCGTCCTCTTCGTCCACGGCTTCACCGGCAGCCCCGCGTCCCTGCGCACCTGGGCCGAGCGGACGGCCGCGGCGGGCTACCGAGTCTCGCTCCCCCGCCTGCCCGGCCACGGCACTCGCTGGGAGGACCTCGCCGTCACGTCCTGGCAGGACTGGTACGCCTGCGTCGACCGGGCCTTCGCTGAACTCAAGGCGTCCTGCGATCAGGTCTTCGTGGCGTCCCTGTCGATGGGCGGGGCTCTGTCGCTGATGCTCTCCGAGAATCGTCCGGCGGAGGTCGCAGGGCTGATGCTGGTGAACCCGGCCGTCACGGTCGCGAGCCCGCTCGTGCCGCTGTCCGGCGTTCTCAAGCACGTGGTCAAGTCGGTCAAGGGCATCGCCAACGACGCCGTCCTCGACATCGACGAGGGCGCCTACGAGCGGACGCCGATCGCGTCCGTCCACGCCATGTACAAGCTGTGGGGCGAGTTGCGTCCGTACCTGGATCTGGTGGAGTGCCCGCTGGTGATCTTCCGCTCCGCCGTCGACCACGTCGTGCCGCCGGCGTCCGTCGAGATCATCACCCGGCAGGTCTCCTCAGCCGAGGTGACCGAGCACGTGCTGGCCAACAGCTACCACGTGGCCACCATGGACAACGACGCCGACTTCATCATCGACACCAGCCTGGAGTTCCTGGCCGCGCACTCCTAGGGCAGGCTCGCCAGGTAGGTGGCGGTGAGTTCGGCCTCGGTCGGGCGTTCCGGCGCCGTCCAGTCGAGCAGCCAGTACAGCACCGCCGGACGCCCCCAGCGCGCGGTTGCCGCGTCCACGGCATGGGCGCTCAAGGCGTAGGCGCGGGCTGCGTCCGGACCGTTCAGCTCCGCTGCCGTGGGCAGGGCGGTCGGCCGCGGCGAGGATCTGACGAGGCCGTCGTTTCTCAGCTTCGTCGCCCGATCGGACGCCGCCGCGACCGACTCGGCGAGGCCCTCGCTGAGCCACAAGGGAGCCCGCAACGTCGGCGTGCGCAGCACGACATGGACGCCTTCGTGGACGAGCACGGTGGTGAGTTCGTCGGTGCTCAGTCCGGCGATCGCCAGCCGGTTGAGGACGATCCGCGGCGCGGAGTCGGCCGAGGCCATCACCGTGACGGCCTGCGTGCGTGCGGCCACGTCGGCGCCCAGACCGGTGACCGCAGCGAAGGCGTCCAGGGTGGACGGGACGCCGACGACCAGGCTGCCGTCCCAGGAGGTCACGGCGGCTCGCAGCTCTGACGTGGCCAGCAGGTGGACGGCTCGCTCCGCGGCGGTGAGCAAGCCCCGCGCGTCGCTGCCCGCGCTGGAGCCGCCCACGATGACTCCCACCTGATCGCCGGGCAGCATGGTGATGGGTTCAGCGAGCCACAACGGCCGGGCGGGGCCGCGGGGCGCGAGCCGGACGATGCGCCCATCGACCAGCCACGGCACGACCTGCTCGACGGCGCCCAGGATCTCTCCGGGACCGCACCACTCGACGACCAGGGCGTCGCCCTGCGCGGTGAGGTCGATCACGCCGAGCGCGATCAGGTTGCGCCACAGCAGACCCGACAGCCTCCGGCCCTCGGCGTCCGGCGTGAAGATCCCGGCGAACCGGGCGGCATTGGCCGTGCGGAGCGCATTGCTCAGGTCGGACGCCAGCTCGGGGGTGCTGGACCGCTCACGTGGCCCGGCCGGTGGAGCGCAACCGGCCAGAGACGCGGAAGCCGCCGCAGCTAGGAGGAGGCTGCGGCGGCGGAGTCCGGGCTGTGTCGCGATAGGCGTCAGCTTACGCGGCGTGCTCCGGCGAAGTAGATCCCGTAGCCGAGCCACTGGCTGACGGGCGTGCTCACCACGCCGACTCGCGGGTTCTGCGCGTGGATCATCATGCCGTCGCCGACGTAGAGCGCGACGTGGTGGATCGGGCTGTACCAGAACAGGAGATCGCCCGGCTGCAGGTCGGAGCGGGACACCGAGCGTCCGATCCCCGACTGAGCGGACGACGAGTGGGGCAGCGAGATGCCGGCCGCGCGGTAGGCGGACAACGTGAACCCCGAGCAGTCGAACGCGTTGGGACCCTCCGCCGCCCACACGTACCGGTCGCCGAGGTGGGCTCGGGCGAACGCGACGGCCTTGGCGGCAGCCGATGACGGCGCCCCCGCATCGGCCACCGGAGTCGCAGCCGGGGCCGGGGCGACGGCCTTCGCGGCCGGGGCCGAGACAGCGGCCGCGGCCGGTGCAGCCGCGGCTGCAGGAACTGCAGCTGCGGGGGCGGCAGCCTGGGCTGCAGCGGCAGCTGCGGCCTGAGCAGACTGAATCTGGTCGAGGGCGGCGCGCTGCTCGGCAGACAAGCTGGACACCAAGTCCTGGGCCTCGGCGAGGCTGCGCTTGGCTTCGGCTTCGGCCTGGGCCATCTGCGTGGCCGCCGCCGTGGTCCGGGCAGCCTCGGCGTCCGCAGCGCGCTTGAGGTCGCCGAGGTTGGCCTGCTCGGCCTGGTACCGCTGCAGGACGTCGTTCATGTTCTCGTCGACCTTGGACGCCGTCGAGATCTGCTGCAGGAACGATTCGGGATCGCCCGACACGAACAGCTGGGCCGTCTGATCGACGCCGGCGTTCTGGAAGGCGGCGCGGGCGAAGCCGGCCGCCTGCTTGTGCAGCGCCTCGACCTTGGCCGCCTGGGCCGTCACGTCGGCCTGCAGAGCCGCGGCCCGCTGCGCGGAGACCTCCTGCTCGATCTTGGCCTGGCCGTACTTCTCCTCGAGATCGCCGACGAGAGCATCGAGGCGATCGAGCTCGGCCTGGGCCGAAGCCAGAGAGCGGTTCGCGGCGGCGGCAGCCGATCGCGCCTGCGCCAAGTCAGAGGCCGGATCCGCGTTGGCCATGCTCGCTCCCCCAGTGAGCACCAACGACGTCGCCAGCAAGCCGGACAAAGCGGCTAGGACGGGCTTGCGAAACATCATGATGGCTGAAGGCTCCTTCTGGTCCAGGACAGCCTTGGCTTGCCAGGGGAAGCGAAGCGGCCAAGGTTCCTGAACGAAACCTAACTCACCTGAGAGAATCTGCCAAGCTCTCAGGAAATATTCAGCCGGTGACGCGCACCGCGCCCGAGTACGGGGCGCCGTAGGAGTCCAGCGACTGCATGACGACGCCGACGCGCGGGTTGCGCGCGTGGACGACCATGCCGTTGCCCACGTACATGCCAACGTGGTGGATCGGGCGGTACCAGAAGACCAGGTCGCCGGTCTGCAGGTCGCCCCGAGCGACGGGACGGTAGCTGCGCGAGAGGCCGATCGCCGAGTGCTCGATGGAGATTCCCGCGGTGGCGTACGCGGCCAGCATCAGACCGGAGCAGTCGAAGGCGCTCGGCCCGGCCGCGCCCCACACGTAGCGAGAGCCGACGTGAGCGATCGCGTAGGCGGCCGCCTTCTGCCCGGCCGCCGTGCCGCCCGACATGGTCGAGGTGGACGCCGCACCGGCGGGCGCCGCGGCCGCTGCGGCGGCGGCATTGGTGGTCACGGCAGTGTCCGCCTCAACGGCGGCGCGCTGCTCGGCGCTCAGTTGGCTCAGCAGGGCCTGCTGGTCCGCCAACTTCGCCTTGGCCTGCTCGGTCGCCTTCGCCATGGCCTGGACGGCCTCGGTCGCCTTCGCGGCTTCGGCGTCCGCCGCACGCTTGAGGTCGACCAGGTTGGCCTGCTCGGACTGGTAGCGCACGAGGAGGTCGTTCATGTTCTCGTCGACCTTGGACGCCGTCGAGATCTGCTTCATGAAGGATTCGGGATCGCCCGACACGAACAGCTGGGTGGTCTGGTCGACGCCGGCGCTCTGGAAGGCGGCCCGGGCGAAGCCGGCGGCCTGCTTGTGCAGCGCGTCCACGCGAGCGGTCTGGGCGGTCACGTCCGCCTGCAGCGCCGCAGCGCGCTTCGCGGACGCCTCCTGGACGACCTGAGCCTGCTTGTACTGCTCTTCGAGCTGGCCGACCTGCTCGTCCAGGGCATCGAGGGTGGCGCGGGCCGAGGCAACCGTCTGGCCGGCAGCGGCACCGGCCGCAGCGGTCACGGGATCGGCGCTGGCGATCGCGGAGTTGCCGACGAGGGCCAGCGAGGTCGCCAACGTGCACGCAGCAGCGGACAACAAGAACTTACGACCACGTGACAGCACGGATTGATTCTCCTCAGAAGGCAAGTTTCAGGTCCTCGCCAGCCGGGGAAGGGTCATGCAGCCAGGTTCCTGAGAAGTAGCTTAAGCGAACTGGGCCGGAATTGACGAATCCCTCAGGAAACCCGTGGAAAGCGCCCGGCTCTGAGACCTCCGAGGTTCAGCCCAGCGCCTCCCACGCGGGGGGCGCCAACGGCGCCACCAGCCTGAGCGGCGGCAGCAGGCCGGAGTCGGCGAACAGGCCCAGGACCCGTTGCTCCTCGTCGCTCAAGATGGGCGGCGCCGTCGCGTCCGGCACCCCCAACAGCGCAGAGATCACGCAGTCTCCGCACGACCGCCCACGCACCTCGCAGGTGTCGCAATCAACGATCATCATGTCCATGACCCCATGGTGGCCACCCCCTCCGACAGTTTCTGAAAGGCGGTGGTCAGACGGGTCGGGAGCGGCCTCTTCCATCCGCTTGATCTGACGGACGAAAGAATCGCGGAGCGCCTGAGCGGCCGCGACCGTCGACTGGTGATGTCCCCCACGAAATCACGGCCCAGATCGGAAGCCGCAGTCCGCCAGACCTACCAGATGGAAGCCCGAGCCCCGAGCCCACCGAGAAGCGCGCGCGGAAACTGTCGGTGGCCCCTCCTAGGTTGCGGGACGTGAGCCTCTTCGCCCAGCCGCAGATCTTCGACACCGGTCGCGCGCTGGTTGACGTGCAGTTCTGCGTGGTCGACCTGGAGACCACGGGCAGCACCGCGTCCGACGCCATCACCGAGATCGGCGCGGTGCGCGTCCGCGGAGGCGACGTGACCGGCGAGTTCCAGACCTTGGTGAACCCCCGCGTCGGCATCCCGCCCCTGATCTCAGTGCTCACCGGCATCACGAACTCCATGGTCGCCGGAGCGCCCGGCTTGGCCGAGGCGCTCCCCTCGTTCCTGGAGTTCGCCCGCGGCTGCGTCCTCGTAGCCCACAACGCGCGCTTCGACGTCGGCTTTCTCAAGCGGGCCTGCGAGCAACACGGCTACCCCTGGCCACACCACGAGGTGATCGACACCGTCGGCCTAGCGCGCGGAGCCCTCCTGCGGGACGAGGTGCCCAACGTGAAGCTCTCCACCCTCGCGCGCCACTTCAAGGTGTCGGTCGAGCCCAACCACCGCGCGCTGACCGATGCACGAGCGACGGTGGAAGTGCTTCATCATCTGCTCGAGCGGGTCGGCAACCTGAGGGTCGAAACGCTCGACGACCTCGCCGAGTTCCTGCGCGGAGTCTCCCCTGAGCGTCGGGCCAAGCGCGGGTGGGCGTCCGATCTGCCGGACGCGCCGGGCGTCTACCGCTTCTATGCCGATCTACCGGACGCCGCGGGCATGGTGCGTAGGCAGGTGCTCTATGTCGGCAAGAGCGTGAACATCCGGAACCGAGTACGCACCTACTTCACGGCTGCCGAGAAGCGCCCCCGCATGGAGGAGATGGTCCGGGTCGCTTCAGGCGTGGAAGCCGACGTCTGCCGCACGCCCCTTGAGGCCGAGGTCCGCGAGCTGCGGCTGATCGACGCCCATCGGCCCCGCTACAACCGCAAGTCGAAGTACCCGGAGCGCCAGGTCTGGCTGAAGCTGACCAACGAGGCATTCCCGCGCCTGTCCGTCGTGCGACGCGTCGCGGACGACGGCGCGGACTACTTCGGCCCCCTGGGTGGGCGGCTGGCTGCCGAACAGGTGGTGTTGGCCGTGTACGACGCGTTTCCGATCCGGCAGTGCACCGACCGGCTGTCGTTGGCCAAGCCAACGGCGTCCTGCGCTCTGGGCGAGATGGGCCGCTGCGCCTCCCCCTGCGACCGCCGGGTTTCGAGGGACGACTATGGCCAGATCGCCGACGGCGTGCGGGCCGCATTGGGCCGCGACGTCCGGCCGATCTTGGACGCGGGCGGCAGCCGCCTCCGCGTCCTCGTCGATCAGCGACGCTTCGAAGAGGCGGGGCTCGTGCGAGATCGCGTCCGGGCTACGCTGCGGGCGGCGCTCCGCTACCAGCGGCTGCGGGCCATCGCGGCCTGTCCCCAGATCGTCGCCGCGCTTCAGGTCGCCGGAGCCTGGGAGATCCATGTGATTCGTCATGGACGCCTCGCGGCGGCCGCGCTGGCACGGCCCGGCGAGGTGCCTCAGGCCGTTGCCAGGGCTGCCGTGGCCGCCGCTGAGGCGGTCCGGCCCGCCGTCGGGCCGCAGCCTGCCGCCCTCGTCGAAGAGAGCGAACGGATCGCCGCCTGGCTCGAACGCCCCGGCGTCCGTCTGATCGATATCGAAGGCGAGTGGGCCTGGCCCATCTTCAGCGGCATCAACGACACGGCTCTCGCCTCCCACCTCCTAGGATGAGCGCGTCGACCGTCCAGCAGCAGGGAGCACCATGATCACCGCCCTCGTCTTCATCGACGCCGATGTCGCGCTGATTCCCGAGGTCGCCGAGCAGATCGCCGCGCTCGACGGCGTGACCGAGGTGTACTCGGTTACCGGACGCATCGATCTGATCGCGGTGGTCCGCGTCCGCGATCATGACGCGGTCGCCGAGGTCGTCACCGGACGCCTCAACAAAGTCCCCGGCGTCAAGAGCACCGAGACCCACATCGCCTTCCGCGCCTACTCGAGTCACGACCTCGAGGCGGCCTTCTCGCTGGGCGGCTAACCCGGACGCTGCCGCCAGCGAACGCGCGCGTCGGCGTCCGATCTGGCATGGCGTCCACGGTCAAGCGCTGGCTGCGTTCGTCGAAGCAGCATCACAAGAGGCTTCGACAAGCTCAGCCAGCGGCGCCATTCATCCGACGGCTACCGATTGAGCAGCCTCGCTTAACACGAACGGCGCCCCGACCCGCCTGGGTCGGAGCGCCGCTGCTCGCGGGAGGGTTACGCCTCGCTGACCTCGACCGACGTGATGACGACGGGCTCGACCGGACGGTCCATGCGGCCGGTCGGCACCTTCGCGATCGTCGACACGACGTCGCGGCTGGCCTGATCAGCCACCTCGCCGAAGATCGTGTGGCGGAAGTTGAGGTGCGGCGTGGGCGTCACGGTGATGAAGAACTGGGAGCCGTTCGTCGCCGGGCCGGCGTTCGCCATGGCGAGCAGGAACGGCCGGTTGAACGACAGGTCGGGGTGGAACTCGTCGCCGAACTTGTAGCCCGGGCCGCCGGTCCCGTTACCGACCGGGTCGCCGCCCTGGATCATGAAGCCGTCGATGATGCGGTGAAAGACGAGTCCGTCGTAGAACTTGCCGGTCTTCTGCTCACCGGAGACCGGGTCGCGGTACTCCTTGGTGCCCGTGGCGAGACCCACGAAGTTGGCCACGGTGGTGGGGGCCTGGTCACCGAACAGATTGATCACGATGTCGCCGTGATTGGTGTGCAGGGTTGCTGTCTGAGCCACGCGGGCGTCCTTTCTGCAAACGTACTTGAGTGCTGACACCCACCATCTTGGCAGACGTCCCCCAGTCGTCCCTCTGCCCCCTTCCCGCGGGACGGGCGACGGGTACGGTGGGGGCACGCGATCACGCGTAGCCCATTCGCGATCACGCGACGAACCCGGGAGGACCCCGTGAAGAAGAAGGACATCGCAGCCGTCGGCGACACCGCCCACGACCTGGCCCAAGACATCAAGGCCGATCTGGCCAACCTCGGAGCTGACGCCCTCAAGGTGGTGGACGAGTACATCGCCCCCCGCGCCCGGGATCTGGCCGATTACCTCGCCCCCCGCGCCCAAGACCTCGGACGCCGCGGCGTCCAGTTCGCCTCGGAGGCTCGCGACACCGTGCAGCCCAAGGTGGTCCAGTTCGCGTCCGACGCCCGCGACGCGCTCCAGCCGAAGGTCGCACAGTTCGCGTCCGATGCCCGTGACACCCTGCAGCCCAAGCTGGCGTACCTGGCCTCCGAGGCGCGCGACAACCTGCAGCCGAAGGTCGTGCAGTTCGCGTCCGACGCCCGCGACACCCTGCAGCCCAAGCTCTCCCGTTTCGCGGACGACACGCGCGACAACCTGCAGCCCTACGTCGACGAGGCGATGGAGCGGCTGCAGCCGCACCTGGACGACGCCTACGCGCGCGTCCAGCCGTTGGTGGACGCCGGCCGCGACCGGTTCAACGCCGACGTGCTTCCGCGCATCAACGAGGTTGTCGACTCGGTGGCAGCGATGCCCCAGACCCAGGACGCCAAAGACCGCCTCGTGGCGGCTCGCGCGGCCCTGGCCGGGGAGCTCAAGCTGCCGGAGCCCGAGCCCACGCGTTCGATCGGCAAGACGTTCCTCCAACTGATCCTCGCCACCGGCTTGCTGGCCGGCATCGCCTACGCCATCAAGCGCTTCCTGGCCCCCGAGGACAGCGGCTGGCAGGCGCACGAGCCCAGCGAGGCCTACCGTCGCGACGCCGCGTTCGCCACCGAGGATGCCCTTGCTGACGTCGCCCCGGACGCCACTGCAGAACTCGTCACCGAGGAGGCGCCCGTGGTGGCCGACGAGGCCGTGGCGTCCGCTGGGCGCACCTACGGGGCAGGCTCCTACGTGGGCGAGAACCCGCCCGAGGAGTTCTTCATCAAGGGCAACGAGCGGTCCATGAAGTACCACCTGCCCGGTTCGGGCGGCCACACCCGCACGATCGCCGACGTGTGGTTCAACTCCGAGGCTGCCGCGGAGGCGGCCGGCTTCACCAAGGCGCAGCGCTGAACTGACGCTCACCCGACAGGGGGCACGGTCTCGGACCGTGCCCCCTGTTTCGTCCTCAGAGGCGGGATGAACCCGACCCGGCTACGCGTGACACGCCGCAGCCGGACGCCAACGTGCCCGACCGCGTCGGGTTCGGCCCGCACGGTCCGAACCACGCTGGGTCGGAACTGGGGGAATCGACGACGTGAACCGCATGGGGAGTTCTCCCCATTCCGCTCGGCGCGTGATCCCGCTTTGCTGGTGCCCACGAAGTCGAGCCCCAGGAGAAACAGCATGGATACACCGAGCCGGGTGGTAGCCGCCCCCTTCCGAGCCCACCTGAACCACATCAGCGCGTCCACCGCCTTGCACTGGTCAGTCATCGCCCTGCACGCGGGCCTGCCGCTGGGTCTGGCGCGTGCCTTGCTGGATGTCAGGCCCGGACGCCGCGTGCAGAGCATCGCCCCCACGCTCGCACGCCAGGTCCTCGCCATCACCCCCGAGTCACTGGACGCCGCCCGGCGCCAGCTGGTGCCCGCCCGCGCCAGCCGTCAGGTCCTGCGGCGGCTCGCCAGCCTCGGGTGGTCGAGTCGTTCTGTCGCCTCCCGGCTCCACGTCGCCCAGGGCATGCTGGACGCCCTCGCGACGGGGCTCACGACCGAGGTCCCCCAGCTGGTCGAGCTCCAACTCTGTTCGCTGCTGGCGGCCACTGAGGCAACCCCGCGGGCCCGCTCTGGACGCCTCGTCGCCGCTGCGTGACGTTAGGCTGCGAGCGTGACGACTCCGGGGTTGATCCTCACCGCGGGGCTGGCGCTGGTCATCGCCATCGCCACCCGCCCCATCCTCGGGCACCTGCCCGAGCCGCTGGACGACCCCGACATCGCCGACAAGCGTCCCTACGCCTCGCTTGGCAGCCCTGGCTTCCTGGCGGCGGTCTTCGTCATTGCGGTTGTCGCCAGCGGTCTCGTCGCCTGGATCGTCCCGCCTACCGGCTGGCTGGCCTGGGCGGCGCTGATCGTGCCCGGCGCCCTGGCGATCGCGATCGACGGGGCCACCACCTGGCTCCCGCGCGTGCTGACGACCGCAATGGCCCTCATCGCCGGCGTCGGTATCGCGCTGTGGGCGATCCTGGACGCCGACGCGTCGATCGCCCTCCGCGGCCTGCTCGGCGCGCTGGCTGTGGGCGGCTTCTTCTACCTGTTTTGGCGGTTCACCGGCGGGATCGGCTTCGGCGACGTCCGGCTGATGGCCGTCGTGGGGGCTGTGGCAGCCGCCCATTCGGCGCAGACCGCCAGCTGGGGCGTCCTGATCGGGACCCTTCTCGGCGCGATCTGGGGGGTCACCACGCGCCTCGTTCGAGGGCCGGGCCCCTTCCCGTATGGCCCCGCGCTGTGGTCAGGGCCGTTCGTGGCCCTGGCGATCAGCGCCCTCACGCAGGCCTGACCGCCACGTTCTGGCTTAGGCCCGAGCGGCCGCGTTTCTCGTCGCCTCGACCCAGCGGTCGAGCGTCTCGGATGCCGCGCCCGAGTCGATGGCGGCGGCGGCTCGGCCGACTGCCGCGTCGAGTTGGTCCGTGATGGGCCGGTCGAGATCCGGTCCGTCAAAAGCCAACAGCGCGGCCCCAGCGTTCAGCGTGACGATGTCGCGGACCGGGCCTAGCCGCCCCGCGAAGGTCTCGCGGACCACCCCCGCGTTGTGCTGCGGGTCGCCACCGACCAGGGCCGTCCGGTCCGCCGGCGCAATGCCGAGATCGGCGGGGTTGAATCGCGTGGCCTGGACGCGCCCCGCGTCGATCACCCAGACGTCGCTGGACGTCGTCGTCGTCAGCTCGTCAAGCCCGTCGTCGCCGTGGAAAACCAGCCCCCGGTTGCCGCGATCAGCCAGCACCCCCGCCATCAGGGCAGCCATGCGCGCGTCGGCGACGCCAACGGCCTGGGCCCGTGGCCGGGCCGGGTTGGCCAGCGGTCCGAGGAAGTTGAACGTCGTCGAGATCCCCAGCTCACGTCGGGGCACCGCGGCGTGGCGCAGCGAAGGGTGGTAGTACGAGGCGAACAGAAAGACGATCCCGGCGCTCTCGAAGACGGCGCCCTGCCGATCCGGCGGGAGGTCGAGCACCAGGCCGAGCGCCTCGAGCACGTCGGCCGTGCCGCACGCCGAGGACGCGGCGCGGTTGCCGTGTTTGACCACCTTGGCGCCAGCGGCCGCGGCGACGATCGCGGCCATCGTTGAGACGTTCACCGTGTTGGCCCGATCACCTCCAGTGCCCACGATGTCCACCGCCTCGCGGGTCAAGTCGATCGGGCGGGCGTTGTCCAGCATGGCGCTGGCCAGGCCGGTGAGCTCCTCGACCGTTTCACCCTTGGCGCGCAGGGCCACCATGAGGCCAGCGATCTGAACGGCGGTCACGTTGCCGGACAGGATCTCGTTCATCGCCCAGGCGGTTGCACCCCGGTCGAGGTCGCGTCCGGCTACCAGGCCGGTCAGCAGATCGGGCCAGGTCAGGCTCACGAAACGGTGGCGGCCCGTGACCGCAGCAGGTCGGCGGCCGCTGCCGGCAGACGCTGCGGGTCGATCGGGTACGCGACAACGGCGTCCGCCCTGGACCAGGTGGCGAGCCAGGCATCGGCGACGCGCGCGACGATCAACAGGATCGGCGGGGCATCCGCGATCTCGTCCTTGATCTGCCGGGCGAGGCCCATGCCGCCGAGCGGCACCGCTTCCCCGTCGAGGACGATCAGGTCGATGCCCCCAACGTCAAGCGTGCGCAGCACCGCCTGGTAGGTGGCGCACTCGACGACGTCGATGTCGGGAAGATCAGCGGCGATCCGGAGTCCGAGGGTCAGGCGGACCTGCTGACGCACCGAGCGGTCGTCGGAATAGACCAGCACCCGTGTCGTGCCCGCCGTCGCTTCGCCCATGGTCTCGTCCCCGATCTGCTGAGTCGCTTGTCGGCATCGTAGCGACTCCCGGCTCACCCCACGCACGGCCTCGCCAGTCAGTGATCACCCTGACGAGGCCCCCGGAAGCCGCCACGTTCCGCCTAAGGGAACGGTTCACACATCGCCGTACCGGGGGGTGGACGCCAGTAATGGTCAGGCGCCGTCTGACAAGACATAATGACGCCGTGGCACAGATCGAGAAGTTGACCGCGGTCCCCGCGACCCCTAGTGGCGCCCTGCACCCGATCGCTCCGAGTCGCTTGCACGCGACCAAGGGTCGCCCGGACATGGTGGCCGTCGGAACCTGGGTGTGGCTCGCCAGCGAGCTCATGTTCTTCGCTGCACTGTTCGCGGCGTACTTCTCGCTGCGCAACGTCACCAACGCCATGGCCAAGCCGGGCGAGCAGACGATGTGGCAGTGGGGCTCCGGCCACTTCATCAACGACTGGTTCGGCAACCCGCAGCCTTGGTTCTCGATCTTCAACACGTTGATCCTCGTGCTCTCCTCGGTCACCTGTCAGATCGGCGTCATGCGCGCCGAGAAGGGCCAGGTCGGACGCACCGGCTCCGTGCTGAACGTGGCCAAGTGGGGCCTGCGCGAGTGGTACACCCTGACGTTCCTGATGGGCGCCGTCTTCCTGGGCGGACAGGCGTTCGAGTACGCCAACCTCGCGGCCGAGGGCTTCATCCCGGCCACCAACGCCTACAGCTCGGCGTTCTTCATCGCGACCGGCGTCCACGGCCTGCACGTGCTCGGCGGCCTGATCGCCTTCCTGCTGATGCTCGGCCGCACCTACCTGGCGCGCACCTTCACCCACGAGCAGGCCGTCCACGCGATCGTCACCTCGTACTACTGGCACTTCGTCGACGTCGTCTGGATCATCCTGTTCTCGGTGATCTACCTCATTCGCTAACCGCCCGCCCCACCCGAAGGGAACCGTTCATGAGATTCCTCTCATCCCACAGGCGCAGGCGGGCGGCAAAGCCGCTCATGCTCGCTTTCGCCCTGTTGCTGATGGGCACGCTGTACGCCGTCGTGGCGCCGGCGCCGCAGGTCGCCGCCGACACGGGCACGTCCGCCCAGGTCGCCGCCGGCAAGGGACTGTTCGCGGTCAGCTGCTCGTCCTGCCACGGCCTCAATGGCGAGGGCACCTCCCAAGGGCCCTCCCTGGTGGGCGTGGGCGCTGCAGCCGTCGACTTCCAGGTGACGACCGGCCGCATGCCGATGGCCGCCCCGGGCGCGCAGGCCCCCCGCAAGCACAACACCATGACGCGTGAAGAGACGGACGCCCTGGCGGCCTGGGTGGCCACCCTCGGCCCCGGCCCCGCCATTCCGCAGAAGTCGCAGTACGCGCCCGGCGACCAGGACGCCGCGACGATCGCCCGCGGTGGCGAACTGTTCCGCACCAACTGCTCCGCGTGCCACAACTTCGAGGGCGGCGGCGGCGCCCTGCCCGAGGGCAAGTACGCGCCCACCCTCAAGGGCGTCGAGCCGATCCACATCTACGAGGCCATGCGGACGGGTCCGCAGCAGATGCCGGTCTTCTCCCCCGGCGCCATCCCGGACGCCGACGTCGCCTCGATCATCACCTACCTGGAGTCGCTGCACGCGCAGCCCGGCCCCGGGTTCAACCTCGGCGGCCTCGGACCCGTGTCCGAAGGCCTGTTCGGCTGGATCGTCGGTATCGGCGGCCTGTGCCTGTTCGCCACCTGGATCGCATCGCGAGGAGCGCGCGCCCGATGAGCCACGACATCGTCCCCACCGACCACCCCTCGGCGCCGGTCCGTCAGTTCCCCGTTGACGACCCCGGCATCGAGCACCACGTCCCGCGCTACACGGACGTGGACGTCGCCGCCGGCAACCGCGCCTACCGCAACATCCTGGCGATGTTCGGCCTCGTGCCCGTGCTGGCGATCGCCTTCGTGGTCATCTACTTCGCCGTCCCGAAGACCGCCGGCTTTGACGTGCTGGGCAACAACTTCCACGCACAGACGCTCTTCCTCGGCCTGACCGCCGGCCTGGCCGTGCTGTTGATCGGCACGGGCATGGTGGCCTGGGCGCGCGACATCATGAGCGACCAGGAAATCGCCGAAGAGCGCCACGAAGCCGGCAGCGACGAGGAGACTCGGGCAGCCGCGCTCGTCAAGGTCAACGCGGGCATCACCGATTCCGGCGTCGGACGCCGCAAGCTCATCCTGGGCGCCCTGGGCGGCGGCATGGGCATGCTCGCCGTCCCGGCGGTCGTCCTGCTGGCCGACATGGGCCCCTACCCCCTGGCCGCGAAGCGCGCTGAGACCATCGAGAAGACCATCTGGGCCGAGGGCGTCCGGCTGGTCAACGACGTCAACGAACTGCCGCTTAAGGCGTCCGATCTGGAGATCGGCCAGCTGGTCAACGCGGAGCCGGAGACGCTGTTCAAGCTGCACGGCCACGAGTACCAGACCGAGAAGGCCAAGTCGGCGATCATCATCGTCCGGATGGACCCGGCGTCCATCAAGATCCCGGCCTCCCGCAAGGACTGGCAGGTCGACGGCATCCTGGCCTACAGCAAGATCTGCACCCACGTCGGCTGCCCGATCTCGTTGTGGGAGCAGCAGACGCACCACCTGCTCTGCCCCTGCCACCAGTCGACGTTCGACCTCGGCAACTCAGGCGTCGTCGTCTTCGGCCCCGCCGCGCGCTCGCTACCGCAGCTTCCGATCAAGGTCAACGCCGAGGGCTACCTGGTGGCCCAGGGCGACTTCCCGGTGCCGGTGGGACCGAGCTACTTCGAGCGCGACTCGAGCAAGGACTTCAAGGAAGGTGACCAGTAATGGCCAAGCCCACGACCATCACCTCCTCGGCGCCCGTGCTGGAGAACAAGCGTCCTGCAGGTAAGGACGCCGGCCCGCAGCAGTTCTCCGGCGCGGCAGCCTGGCTCGACGAGCGCATCGGACTGGCCAAGATCGCCAAGGGCGGTCTCCGCAAGGTCTTCCCAGATCACTGGTCCTTCCTGCTCGGCGAGATCGCGCTCTACAGCTTCATCGTCCTGCTGCTGTCAGGTGTCTTCCTGACCATCTGGTTCAAGCCGTCGATGATGGAGCTCGAGTACAACGGCAGCTACCAGCTGATGAAGGGCCTGCCGATGTCCGAGGCGTTCGCCTCGACGCTGGCGCTCTCGTTCGACGTGCGCGGCGGCCTTCTGGTTCGCCAGGTGCATCACTGGGCCGCGATCCTGTTCATCGCCGCGCTGACCGCGCACATGCTGCGCGTGTTCTTCACGGGCGCCTTCCGCAAGCCGCGCGAGCTCAACTGGCTCATCGGCGTCGGCCTGATGTCGCTGTCGCTGATCGCCGGCTTCTCCGGCTACTCGCTGCCCGACGATCTCCTCTCCGGCACCGGCCTGCGCTTCGTGGACGGCTTGATCCGCTCCATCCCGCTGATCGGCACCTGGGCCGAGTTCTTCGTGTTCGCCGGCGAGTTCCCCGGGGACGCCCTCATCGCGCGTCTGTACATGGTGCACATCCTGCTGATCCCCGGCATCCTGCTGGCGCTCATCGGGGCCCACATGACGATGGTCGTCTACCACAAGCACACCCAGTTCCCCGGCCCGGGACGGACCGAGAAGAACGTGGTCGGCTACCCGCTCTTCCCCGTCTACATGGCGAAGGCCGGCGGCTTCTTCTTCATCGTCTTCGGCGTGCTGATCCTGATGGGCGCGCTCATGCAGATCAACCCGGTGTGGATGTACGGCCCGTACAACCCGGCCCAGGTGACCGCTGGCAGCCAGCCCGACTGGTACATGGGCTGGGTTGAAGGCGCGATCCGCATCATCCCCAACTGGGAGTGGCACCTCTTCGGCACCACCTGGTCGTGGAACATCTTCCTGCCGGGCGTCGGCCTGATGGGGCTGCTCCTCACGGGCCTGGGCCTCTACCCGTTCATCGAGGCGTGGGTCACCGGCGACAAGGCCGAACACCACCTGCTGGATCGCCCGCGCAACGCCCCGACCCGCACCGCCCTCGGTGTGGCTGGCATGACCTGCTACGCGATGTTCTGGTTGGCCGGCGGCAACGACATCCTGTCAACCCAGTTCCACGTGTCGCTGAACGCCGTGACCTACTTCATGCGGGTCGCCGTCTTCGTCGCCCCGGTGATCGCGTTCATCGTGACCAAGCGCATCTGCCTCTCGCTGCAGCGTGCCGATCGGGAGCGCATCCTGCACGGTTCTGAGTCGGGCATCATCGACCGCTCCCCCGCCGGCGGCTACTCCGAGGACCACGTCCCGGTGTCGCACGACGAGGCCTGGACGCTCACCCAGCACGAGCAGTACGAGCCGCTCGAGGCGTCCGACGCCGTCGACGTCAACGGCATCCCGCAGGCCGGGCGCGGCATCAGCAAGCTCCGTGCTCGCGCGTCCCGCTGGTTCTTCTCCGACGACATCCCGGTGCCCAGCCGGGACGAGATCGAAGAGGCCCATGCGCACGACCACCACGAACTCGACCACGAGGTCGAGGACGCCAAGGCCCTCGGCCACTGACACACCGACAAGGCCCGGTTCGCCCACCAGCGAGCCGGGCCTTGCTGCGTCCGCAGCCACTACGATGACCGGGTGCGCTTCACGACCTCCAAGCCCGACTACGACCTGACCTACGATGACGTCTTCATGTCGCCGACCCGCAGCTCGATCCGTTCGAGGCTGGAGGTCGACCTGACCAGCACCGACTCCCTGGCCCTCCCGCTGCCGCTGGTCGTGGCCAACATGACGGCCATCTCCGGACGCCGCATGGCCGAGACCGTGGCGCGCCGCGGGGGCATCGCCATCTTCCCCCAGGATGTACCTGCGGCCATCGTGGTGAAGGCGATCGAGCGCGTGAAGGCGGCCCCCGTCGTGTTCGAGTCCGCCATCCACGTCGCGCCCGACACCACGGCCGGCGAGGCCCTGGCGCTGATCCCGAAGCGCTCGCACGGTGCGGCGGTCGTGGTCGAGGGTGGGGTTCCGCTCGGTGTGGTCTCGTCCGGCGACCTCGACGGCCTGGATCGCTTCGTCCAGGTGCGCGAGGCCATGGTCCCCATCGCCGAACTCACGACCGTGCCCGCGTCCGCGTCGCCCACCGAGGTCTTCGACGCCCTCTCCGAGCGGCGCCACAAGCTGGCCATCGCCCTGGACCCGGACGGCCGCCTCGTAGGCGTCCTGACGCCCAAGGGCGCCATGCGCGCGGCCCTGTACTCCCCCGCCGTCGATCATGCCGGAAGCCTCCGCGTCGGCACGGCCGTCGGCATCAGCGGGGACGCCGCCGCGCGCGCCGCCACCCTGCTGGACGCCGGTGCTGACGTCCTCGTCATGGACACCGCCCACGGCCACCAGGAGCGGATGATCGCGGCCGTCGAGCGGGTGCGCTCCGTGCGCGACGAGTACGCGGCCCGCACCGGACGCCGCGTCCCGATCGTCGCCGGCAACATCGTGACGCGTGAAGGGACGACCGACCTCATCGAGGCGGGCGCCGACGTCGTGAAGGTCGGTGTAGGCCCCGGCGCCATGTGCACGACCCGCATGCAGACCGGCGTGGGGCGTCCGCAGTTCTCGGCCGTGCTCGACTGCGCCGAGGCCGCCCGCGACATGGGCAAGTCGATTTGGGCCGACGGAGGCGTCCGGCACCCGCGCGACGTCGCCTTGGCCCTCGCGGCGGGCGCTGGCGCGGTCATGATCGGCTCGTGGTTCGCGGGCACGTACGAGTCCACCGGACCGCTCATGAGCGACGCGAACGGCCGCGTGTACAAGGAGTCGTTCGGAATGGCGTCCTCGCGCGCCGTGCGCGCGCGCACGCGCGACCAGTCGCTGCTCGAGCGGGCGCGGGCGTCCCTGTTCGAGGAGGGCATCTCCAACTCCCGGATGTACCTCGATCCGCAGCGTCCGGGCGTCGAGGACCTGATCGACTTCATCGTCAGCGGCGTGCGGTCGTCCTGCACCTACGCCGGGGCGCGCACGCTCGATGACTTCCACGCCCGGGCCAGCATCGGCGTCCAGTCGCGCTCGGGCTACGAAGAGGGTCGTCCGCTGCACGTCAGCTGGTAGCCGCACCACGACAGGACGCCCCCGGCACGCTGGCCGGGGGCGTCCTGTTGGGTGGAAATCAGTGGCGGTAGTCGCCCACGTAGTACTCGTAGCACCAGCCGCAGACGGCCCAGACGCCGATGAGGGCGCCCATGATGGTCAGCCACCAGCCGAACACCGGGCCGAGCACGAGGATCGAGCACACGATCGAGCAGACGAACGGCCACATGCTCTTGGGCGGGAAGAATCCCAGCGCGCCCGCACCCTGGGCGACCTCGCCGCCCTTGTTGTCCTCGGGCCGGGAGTTCATCTTGCGTCCGATGACCCACAGGTAGAACCAGATCATCAGCGTCATAGCGAAGCAGAGGATGAACACCGTCTGCCCGATCGGCTCTACGGCGTGGTAGACCGCCAGCGACGCCCACAGGTAGATGCCGGTGACGATCAGGAAGAACACCCACAGGAACAGGAACAGCCTGGCTTCGACCTTCATCGCGTGGACTCCTTCGAACCGGTCAGGACGGGCGCTTCGGTGCGGGTCAGAGCCGCGTGGTAGTCGTCATGGGACGCCTCAGGGTGGTTCAGGTCGAAGGCCGGGGACTCCGAGCGCACGCGGGGGAGCGACACGAAGTTGTGCCGCGGCGGCGGGCAGGAGGTAGCCCATTCCAGCGACCGGCCCCAGCCCCACGGATCGTCCACGGTGACCTTGGGCGCGTTCCTGGTGATCCAGACGTTCCAGATGAACGGCAGCATGGACGCCGCGAGCAGGAACGCTCCGACCGTCGAGACCTGGTTGAGGAACGTGAAGCCCTCGGTCGGCAGGTAGTCGGCGATTCGGCGCTGCATCCCTTCGACACCCAGCCAGTGCTGCACGAGGAAGGTGGTGTGGAAGCCGATGAACAGCATCCAGAAGTGGACCTTGCCCCACGTCTCGTCCAGCATGCGGCCGTAGAACTTGGGCCACCAGAAGTAGAAGCCTGCGAACATCGCGAACACGACGGTGCCGAACAGCACGTAGTGGAAGTGCGCGACGACGAAGTAGGTGTCGGACACCTGGAAGTCGAGCGGCGGCGAGGCGAGGATGATGCCCGTCAGGCCACCGAACAGGAAGGTCGTGAGGAAGCCCACGGACCACAGCAGCGGGGTGTCCATCCGCAACGAGCCGCCCCACAAGGTGCCGATCCAGTTGAAGAACTTCACGCCCGTGGGCACCGCGATCATGAACGTCATGAACGAGAAGTAGGGCAGGTTGACCGCACCGGTCACGAACATGTGGTGAGCCCACACGGCGATCGACAGGCCGCCGATCGCGAGCGTGGCGCCGACCAGGCCGACGTAGCCGAACACGGGCTTGCGGGCGAACACCGGAAGGATCTCGGTGATCAGCCCGAAGAACGGCAGGGCGATGATGTAGACCTCAGGGTGCCCGAAGAACCAGAAGAGGTGCTGCCACAGCAGGGGCCCGCCCGTGGCCGCGTCGAACAGGTGGGTGCCGATCCGACGATCGGCCTCGAGGCCCAGCAGGCCGGCGGCGAGCACCGGGAACGCGATCAGGATCATCATCGAGGTGACCAGGATGTTCCAGGTGAAGATCGGCATCCGGAACATCGTCATGCCAGGCATGCGCATCGTCGTGATGGTCGTGATGAAGTTCACTCCGCCGAGGATCGAGCTCAGGCCGAGGAGGTACAGGCCCATCAGCCAGAGATCGCCGCCCACGCCGGGGCTGTGGATCGCGTTCGACAGCGGAACGTAGGCGAACCAGCCGAAGGACGCCGCACCGCCGGGCGTCAGGAAGCCCGCGCAAGCCATGAGGGAGCCCATGAAGTACAGCCAGAACGAGAACGCGTTCAGACGCGGGAAGGCGACGTCGGGCGCGCCGATCTGCAGCGGCATGAGCGCGTTCGCGAAGGCCGAGAACATCGGCGTCGCGAACATCAGCAGCATCAAGGTGCCGTGCATCGTGAAGAACTGGTTGAACGTCTCGTACGACAGGTACTGCAGCGACGGGAAGGCCAGCTCTGCGCGGATGACCAGGGCCATCAGGCCGGCGAAGCCGAAGTAGAACAGGGCCGTCCAGAGGTACATCTGGCCGAGGACCTTGTGGTCGGTGGTGGTCAGCAGCTTCATGACCATGGTGCCGGCGCGGGTGTTACCCCGGACCTGGGTCTGCGTGCCAGCGGTGGCCCGGAACACGGTGGAGCTCACGGGATCAGCCCTCCTTCTTCGAGTCGTAGAGCGGGCCGGTCGCCGAGAAGGACGGCGGCTTGATCTCGCCGGTCTGGCCCTTGCCGGCCAGCTCCTTGATCTTGGCGTTGTACTCGTCGACGCTCACGATGTGCACGTTGAAGAGCATGGCTGAGTGGTAGGTGCCGCAGAGCTCGGCGCACTTGCCGAGGTACGTGCCGACGCGGGTGGGGGTCACGTCGAAGCTGTTCGGGTGGCCGGGCAGCACGTCGAGCTTGTAGTAGAACTCCGGGATCCAGAACGAGTGGTCGACATCGGCCGAGTACAAGTTGAACCGCACCGGCTCGCCGACCGGGAGGTACAGATCCGGGATCTTCTCCAGGGTGCCCACCTCATGGACCGTGGCGCCGATGCTCGAGTTGGCGTCCTCCATGTAGTTGAACGTCCAGGACCACTTCTGTCCGATGACGTTCACCGTGTGGACGGGGCCGTCGGCCTTCTTGCCCACGGCGTCCTGCGCCTGCACGGTGAAGAAGAACAGCACCGAGATGATGAGCACCGGAACGATCGTGTACAGGATCTCCAGCGGCAGGTTGTACCGGTTCTGGCGCGGGGTCTCGCCCTCGTGCTTGCGCCGATAGCGGAAGATCACCCAGCCGATAAGGCCCCAGACGAAGACGCCGATCACCATCGAGGCGATCCAGGCGCCGTTCCAGAGGTTGCCGATATGGGGGGCTCGGTCACTGGCCGCCACCGGCATGCCCCAGCGGGCCCACTGGTCCGCAGTGTCCTTTGAGCATCCGGAAAGCAGCAGGGTCGCCGAGGCGGCGATGCTCGCCGCCGCGATGCGGCCTGGTGTCCGTAGTGATCTACCCACGTTGCGCCTTTCGATCGTCCCCGCGTCCGCGCCGCCGCGCGCCGCGTTCGCCAGGGGGATTCACGCCTGGTAATGCTGCGGTCACCCTAACAAAACACGCCCACCGGCGCCTCCCCCGTTCCGCGGGAATGGACAGACAGTTTCCTGGCCGGAAGCGCTAGTGGGCGTGTGGTTGTGGGTCAGTTGAAGCTGTCGCCGCAGGCGCAGGATCCGGACGCGTTCGGGTTGTCGATCGTGAAGCCCTGCTGCTCGATCGTATCGGCGAAGTCGATGGTCGCACCCTGCAGATACGGCGCGCTCATGCGGTCGGTGACGACCTTCACGCCGTACCACTCGAAGGCGACGTCGCCGTCCAGGTCGCTGTCGTCCAGCGTCAGCTGGTAGCGCAGCCCCGAGCAGCCGCCGGCGGCGACTCCGATGCGGAGGTGCAGGTTCTCGTCGGGCTCGGACGCCGCGAGTGCGGCGACCTTGTTGGCGGCAGCTTCCGTCAGGATGATGCCCTGGGTCTGCTGGTCAACGCTCATATCGGTTCCTCACAGTGAGTATGTCGTGGTGTGGGTGAAACCCCGCCGGCGAGGCGGCTTATTCCGCGCCAGTGTACGTCGAGTCGGCGCGATGTCGAGACAGGGTGTCGCTCAGGCCAGCCAGGTCCGGGCGACCCGGGCGGACGCCTCGCGGATGGCATCGGCGTCCAGGGTGCCGCCCCCCGCCAGCGACTGGACGGCCTCGATGCCGTGTCGTCGGACCTCCCGCACGGAGATGTCGACCGATCCGGCCAGGGCCAAGCACGGGATGCCCCGTTCGGACGCCAGCGGCGCCAGTCCCAGCACGGCCGGCCCGCCGAAGTTGCCGATCGTGAAGGTATCCGTGCCGACGACCACCAGGTCGCAGCGGGAGAGAGTCTCCGTCAACCGTGCGGCCGCCACGCACGCGGCGAAACCGGAGAGGAGGCGTCCGCCCAGAGCCGCGAAGACCAGCGGCAGGCCACCGGCCGCTCCCAGCCCGGGCGCGTCCTCGACGCCCCAATCGGACGCCCGCCGCGCGAGTTCGGCGTCCTCGGCAAGAACGTCGGCCACCGGACGACCAGCCGCGTAGCCGAGCCGCGCGGCCACTCCCTCGAGGCCGAGCAACCGGTGGGCAGACTGGTCACCGGGCAGGATCACGAGAAGGTCGACCGCCGCGCCGAGGCCGCGCAGGCGTCCGGGGTCGTCGGTCGCGGCGTCGATCCCCAGCCCGGCCAGGAGCCCGACGATGTCGTCCGGGGTGGCTTCGGCCAGGGGCGTGAGGTCGACCAGGAGCCTGCCCGGACCCGCGTCCATAGCGGCTCGCGTGCGGCGTCCGAGGTCGACCGGATCACCGGACGTCACCAGCGTGGTCTCCTGCCCGAGGGCAGACAGGGCGGCAACGAGGTCCGGTCCGGAGGACGCGAGCGGGACCACCGCGAACTGGTGGCCTCCCGGTGCGACCGAGGCGAAGCCTGAGGCAATCGCCCGGCTGGCGATCACCGGGTCCGCGAGACCGATCCGATCGCTGCAGACGAGAACACGGCTCACGCCGAAGGTGCCTCGCTCTGGCTCGCGGCGCCGGACTCGCCCGCGGCCGGGGCGTTCTTCGGCTGCTGCCACTGGCCCGCAGGCAGCTGCGGCGTGGCTTGCGTGGGCGCCCCGGGTTCGAGCTGCCCGAGCGAACGCTTCAGCTGTTCGAGCTCGTTGTCGACCTGCGCGGTGGACGCCAGGGCGTTCAGCTCGCGAGTGATGTCGTCCGAGCCGGTGCTCAGGGGATCGGCGAGGGCGCCGGACGACAGCAGCTCGTCCACCGCGCCCGCACGTGCCTGGAGCTGCTGCGTCTTGTCCTCGGCCCGCTGGATCGCGAGGCCGATGTCGCCCATCTCCCGACCGAGGCCCGCGTAGGCGTCCCCGATCTTCGCCTGCGCCTCGGCCGCCGAATAGGTCGCCTTGATCGTCTCCTTCTTGGTGCGGAAGGCGTCGACCCGGGACTGCAGCTGCTGGCTCGCGCGGATCAGCTTCTCCTCTTCGGCCTGCAGCTGCGCGTACTGGCCCTGCAGGTCGCCGAGCTGCGCCTGCAGGCCCGCCTTGCGGGTGAGAGCCTCGCGGGCCAGGTCCTCCCGGTTCATGGCGAGCGCCTGGCGTGCGGCGTCGGTGTACTTGTCGATCTGCTGGTTCAGGGCGCCGACCTGCAACTCGAGGCGCTTGCGGCTCGTCGCCACCTCGGCCACGCCCTTGCGCACTTGCTGCAACAGTTCGAGCTGCCGCTGGTAGGAGTAGTCGAGCGTCTCGCGCGGATCCTCGAGCCGATCGAGCGCGGCGTCCGCCTTGGCGCCGAAGATCATCTTGAGACGGTCGAAAATGCCGGGCATGAGGGTCCTTCCAGGGGGCCGACGAACGCCACCAGAGTAGGCGGTCCGGCAACGTCCGGTCCGCTCGGCGCGGAATCACACGCGGGCCGTCCGCTCGCCTAGACTGACGATCCGTCGTCCCCCGTCGCGCGAAGGATCACCGTGGGCCTGTTCAAGTCGTCCAAGAACTCGACTCCGGTCACGCCGGAACCGCCCGCGTCCCCCGGCCAGGCCGCTCGCAAGGACCGGCCGACGCCGTCCCGGCGCGAGGCCGAGGCGGCGCGCATGGCGCGCCTGCACCCCGAGCTGGACCCGAAAAAGGCCAAGCAGATCAACCGGGAGGCGACCGATCAGCGCCGCCGGGCCCAGATGACGGCCGTCGACAACCTGCCCGAACGGGCCCTGATGCGCGACGTCGTCGACTCGCGCTTCAACGTCGGCGAGATCGCGCTGCCGCTCATGCTGGTCGTCCTGCTGCTCGTGATGATTCCGGCGCTGCGCACGATCGCCGACATGTCGCTCTACTTCATGTGGGGCATCCTCGCGCTGATCATCACCGACATCATGCTGATGTGGACGCGCTACAAGCGCCTCGCCGCCGAGCGCATCCCCGAGCGCCCCCTCAAGGGCATGATGTTCTACGGCTGGAACCGGCAGATGTCGATCCGCCGCTGGCGCATCCCGGCACCGCGCGTCAAGCGCGGGGACAAGATCTGACGTGAGCTTCCACTGGGAGGCCGCCGACTACCGCAGCCAGGACTTCCCCACCCGCGCCGAAGCCGAAGCGTGGCTGACCGAGTGCTACCTGGACCTCGTGGATGACGGCGTCGAGGCCGTCACGTTGTACGACGAGACCCACGTCGTCTACGGCCCGATGAGCCTGCTCACCTGAGCTGCTACCCGACGGACGCCGCGGCATCCGTCCGACGCGTCCGGGCGTCCTGGACGACCAGCACGCCCCCGAACACGACCAGGGCCAGACCCACCGCACCCACGACGGGGCGAGCACCCTGCCAGGTGCTGGCCCGTTGCTCGTAGGTCTGGGTCTGCGTCCCGTCGGCGTTGGCGCACGAGTCCCCCGGACGCATCACCGCGTCGCGGCACATGAGCGCGGGCGAGGCGCCGAGCACGAGCGCCCAGAGGATCGCCGCCGACCCGACCACGACCAGGGACAGGTGGGCGACGATCGACTTCACGAACGAACCTGGGGCGTCACCAACGGTGCCTTCTCGACCGTGAACGGCTCGGTGCGCGCGCGGACCTGCACAGACACCGCGTCACCGAACGTCACCGCCGGGTCGAGCAGCGCGAGCGCGATGCCCGTGCCGAGCGTCGGGCTGAACGTGCCGGACGTCACCACGCCGAGGTGCTTGCCGTCGGCGTCCACGACCTCCATGCCCGGGCGCGGAATGCCCTTGCCGGACGCCTTGAGCGCGCGCATGCGGCGGGCGGGTCCGGCGGCCTTGACGGCCTTGAGCGCCTCGGCTCCCCAGAAGGTGTCCTTCGCCCAGCCGACGGCCCAGCCCGCGCCGGCCTCGACCGGGTTGATGTCCAGGCTCAGTTCGTGGCCGTGCAGCGGGTAGCCCATTTCGGTGCGCAGCGTGTCCCGCGCGCCGAGCCCGCAGGCGAGCAGTCCGAGCGGCTGGCCGGCGTCCATGATGGCGTCCCACACGGCGCCCGCGTCCGAGCAAGCGGTGACGATCTCGTAGCCCTTCTCGCCCGTGTACCCCGTGCGGCACACGCGCACCGGCACCCCGGCCGCGGTGCCGTCGACGAACGCCATGTAGGGCAGCTCCCACGGGGCGCCGATGGCCCGCATCACCTGGTCGCTCGCGTCACCCTGGACGGCGATCACCGCGTAGTCGTCGTGCTGGCTGGTCACGGTGATGCCCTCCGGCGCGGCGGCCTGGAGCATGGCGACGACGGCGGCGGTGTTGGAGGCGTTCGGCACCAGGAACAGCTCATCGTCAGAGACGTAGTAGGCGATCAGGTCGTCGACGACCCCGCCCGACTCCGTGCAGCACAGCGTGTACTGCGCCTGCCCCGGACCAATCTTGCGCAGGTCGTTGGCGAGGCACGCGTTCACGAACTCAGCCGCCCCCGGCCCGCTGACGAGCGCCTTCCCCAGGTGGCTCACGTCGAATACCCCGACGGCGTTTCGGGTGGCGTTGTGCTCGGCGACGATCGAGGTGTACTGCAGCGGCATCGACCAGCCGCCGAACTCGGCGAACTTGGCGCCGAGAGCCACGTGACGATCGTGGAGAGGAGAGGTCTTCAGTTCGGACATGACCTTGAAATTACTACGCCTGACGGCGCCACGAGCGCGCCCCCACCAGGTCGCACGCATGGCTATCGTGGGACACCTACGAACGCCTTGGAGGAGCCCATGAAGCCACCGATCATGAGTCTGGTCACCGCCCTTACCCCAGGTCTGGACGTCACCGTGCTGGGCCTCGCCGATTCGGCCGGCAGCCCCGTGACCGTCGGCGCTCCCGAGGCCTTGGCGGCCGAGGTGGCCAAGCGCTACGGGGCTCCCCTCGAGGTGCTGGCGACCCGCGTCGGGGCCTCGACCAAGCCGGGCTCGACGGCGGTCCTGCCCGGACCGTCCGGCCTGCTGGTACTGACCGCCCTAGGGGACGCCGACGTCACGCCCGACCGCGTCCGCCGGGCCGCGGCGCTCGGCGTCCGGCGCGCCCTGGAGGCGTCCGGTGACAAGTCCGTGACGATCGGGGTCAGCCTCGACACCAACGATCCCGAGGTGCTGAGCGCGGCGGCCGAGGGTGCCCTGCTCGGCGCGTACCGCTACTCCAAGCCCGGCCTCGGCAAGGCCGCGGCGTCGGCGTCCAGCATCGACATCGTCGGTCCGCGGACCTCGGCCGACGCGCTGGCGACGGCCAAGGCAACGGCCGAGGCCGTCTGGCTGGCTCGCGACTGGGTCAACACGCCGCCGAACGTCCTCTACCCGGAGACGTTCGCCGAGTCCGCGCGCAACGAGCTCAAGGGCCTGCGGGTCGACGTCGAGGTGCTCGACGAGAAAGCGCTGGCGAAGGGCGGCTTCGGCGGCATCCTGACCGTCGGTGGCGGCTCGGCCCGACCCCCGCGCCTGGTCAAGGCCTCCTGGGCGCCGCGCGGGGCGAAGGCGCACCTCGTCCTGGTCGGGAAGGGGCTGACCTTCGACAGCGGCGGCCTCAACCTGAAGCCCGCCGAGGGCATGATCAACATGAAGTGCGACATGGGCGGGGCGGCCGCCGTCCTCGCGGCCATCAAGGCCATCGCGCAGCTGGGGCTCAAGGTGAAGGTCACGGTGCTGGCGGGGATGGCGGAGAACATGCCCTCGTCGACGGCCTTCCGGCCCTCCGACGTCCTCACGATGCACTCGGGCAAGACCGTCGAGAACACCAACAGCGACGCCGAGGGACGCCTCGTCCTGGCCGATGCGCTGTCGTTGGCCGGCCAGCTCGCGCCCGACCTCATCATCGACATCGCGACCCTGACGGGCGCCTGCCAGATCGCGCTGGGCGACCGGACAGCCGGGCTCATGGCCAGCGACGACGACGTGGCCGACACCGTCCTGGACGCCGCCGAGATGGCCGGTGAGGCCTTCTGGCAGCTGCCGATCCCCGAGGAGATGGCCGAGCATCTCAAGTCGGACGTGGCCGACCTCAAGTCGACCGGCCCGCGTCCGGGCGGGGCCCTGACGGCGGCCGCCTTCCTGCGCGAGTTCGTGCCGGAGGGGACGCCGTGGGCGCACCTCGACATCGCCGGTCCCGCTTGGGCGGACAAGCCGTACGACTACGTGTCGAAGGGTGGCACGGGCGTCGGCGTCCGGACGCTGGTCGCGCTGGCCCGGTCGCTGGCCCGCTGACGCCGTGGAGACGCTCGAGACCGACGTCCTGATCGTCGGCGCCGGGGCGGCCGGGCTGTACGCCGCCGCCCAGGCGGCCGCGGTCGGACTCGGCGTGGTCGTCGTCGAGGCGAGCGAGCTGCTCGGCGGCTCCACGGCCGCCGACACCGGGCAACTGTGGCTGCCGGGCACCGAGCACGGCGCCAAGTTCGGCGGACCCGACCGTCCGGCAGACATCCGGGCTCATCTGGACGCCATCCTCGGCGCTCCGAGTGCCGCGTCGTCCGCGGCGCGACGGGACGCCTTCGCCGAGACCAGCGCCGCCGTCGGCGCCTGGCTGGATGCCCACCAGGTCGGGCTGGGGGTGGTCCGCGGCAAGCCGGACTTCCATCCGGAGGCGCCTCAGGCCCGGCGCAGCGGCCGCGTCGTCGCGGCGGCGCCCTTCGACAAGAAGCTGCTCGGGCCACTCGCCGATCGGCTGCGCGGCAGCGACTACGCCCTCGAGATCATGCCGCGGTCCCCGCGCGGGCTCGTCGCGGCGGCGTCCGCGCTCGGCCACCGACTGCTGAACCCGACCAAGGACATCGTGCTCGGGGGCGCGGCCCTCTCCGGACGCCTCCTGCTGGAGGCCACCCGGCTCGGCGCCAAGGTGTGGCCGTCGACCCAGCTGACCGGTCTGGTCAGCAGGGACGGACGCGTCAGGGGGGCCGAGGTCCTGCGCGAGGGGCGTCCGCTTCAGGTGCAGGCCCACGGGGGCGTGATCCTCGCCTGTGGCGGCTTCGAGGGCAACGCCGACTGGCGGCGCGAGCACCTTCCGCTGCCGACGGACGCGTCCTGGACGACCGGCCTGGCCACCAACACGGGCGCGGGCATGCGGGCGGCCGTGGCGGTCGGCGGGCGCCTGGTCGAGATGGGCGAGGCGTGGTGGACCGTCGTGGCCCGCTTCGACGACGTCACCTACCGCATGACGTCAGAGCGGTCGCTCCCCCACGGCATCATCGTCGACCGGGCGGGCGACCGGTTCTTCGACGAGGCCGGCCCGGCGCCCGAGGCCGGACGCGCGCTGTACGCGCGCAACCGCAGGGTGCGGGCCATCCCGGCCTACCTGATCCTCGACCACCGGCATCGGCAGCGCTATCGCCTCGGACCCTGGCTGCCAGGGTCCACGCCGCGCGCCGACGCAGACGGCGTCGTGAAGGCCACGTCGTTGGCCGAGTTGGCCACCGAGTTGAAGATCGACCAGGCCGGACTGCTCGGCACCGTGGTCCGGTTCAACGGGCTGGCGGCCAAGGGCCGCGACAGCGACTTCGGCCGCGGGGCGTCCATCGTCGACCGCTCCCAGGGCGACCCGACCTCCCGGCGTAACCCCTGCCTCGGCACCCTGGAGAAGTCGCCCTACTGGGCCGTCCCGGTCTACCCCGGCGACTCCGGCACCAAGGGCGGGTTGTTGACGGACGCCGACGCGCGCGTCCTGGACGCCGAGGGCCGACCGCTCCCGGGGCTCTATGCCGTCGCCGGCACGGCGGCCTCGCTCTTCGTCGGCACATCCCCCGGCGTAGGTGCGGCGCTGGCGTCCGCGTTGGTGGACGCCCACCGCGCGGTGGCCCAGCTCGCGGCGTCCGACGAGCACGCGGACGCAGGCCAGAGACGGAACCCGGGTGGGCGTGGGGGAAGCATCGGGCTAGGCTGACGGCAGATCCCGGCAGACAGCGAAGCACCCGGCAGACAGCGCAGAAGGAGTCCGATCCATGTCGACACCCGTAACCCTTCCCGCCCTCGGCGAAAGCGTCACCGAAGGCACGATCTCGCGCTGGCTGAAGCAGGTCGGCGACCGGGTGGAGGCGGACGAGGCGATCGTCGAGGTCTCCACCGACAAGGTCGACACCGAGCTGCCGGCGCCCGTCGCCGGGGTGCTCTTGGAGATTTTGGTCGCCGAGGACGATGTCGCCCAGGTCGGCGCCGTCCTGGCCATCATCGGCGAGGAGGGCGAGTCCACCGCGGGTGGCGCAGCCCCGGCCGCCGCCGACACCGTCGCCAACCCGGCCGTCCCGTCCACCGAACAGCCCGCGCCCGTGGCGGCCCCGGCCGTCGAAGAGGCCGAGGCTCAGCCGCGTCGCGCGGCCGCTTCCGCACCCGCCCAGGGCGTGGAGGTCACACTGCCCGCGCTCGGTGAGTCGGTCACCGAGGGCACCATCTCGCGCTGGCTGAAGCAGGTCGGCGACCATGTCGAGGCCGACGAGGCCATCGTCGAGGTCTCCACCGACAAGGTCGACACCGAGATCCCGTCCCCCGCCGCCGGCACGTTGCTCGAGATCCGCGTCGCCGAAGACGAGACCGCCGCCGTCGGCAGCGTCCTCGCGATCATCGGGGACGCCGCAGGTGCAGCCCAGGCCGCCCCCGCCGCGTCCGCTCCCCCCGTCGCCGAGGCCCCTGCGCCTGCCCCCGTGGCCTCGCCCGAGCCCGTCGCGGCTGCGCCGGTCGCGGCTCCCCCGGCCGCTGCCCCGAAGCCCAAGGCGCCAGCCACGGGCATCGACGTGCCGCTACCGGCGCTGGGCGAGTCGGTCACCGAGGGCACCATCTCGCGGTGGATCAAGCAGGTCGGCGACGAAGTCGACATCGACGAGCCGATCGTCGAGGTCTCCACCGACAAGGTGGACACCGAGATCCTCGCGCCCACGTCCGGCGTCCTGCTGGAGATCCGCGTCCCCGAGGATGGCGTCGCCAAGGTCGGCGAGGTGCTCGCGGTGATCGGCGAGGCCGGCGCCGCGGAGTACGAGGCCGAGGCCCCCGACGAGGACGACGTCCAGACCGCCGAGGCCGTCGGCCAGCCGGTCCCGGCCGCGCCGGCTGCGGCGCCCGCCGCCGTCCTTGCTCCCGCGCCCTCGGCACCCACGCCGGCGCCCGTCCCGGCCGGCCCCGCCGGGTACGTGACCCCGTTGGTCCGAAAGTTGGCGGCTGACAAGGGCGTCGATCTCGCCTCGGTCAAGGGCAGTGGCGTCGGCGGACGCATCCGCAAGGAGGATGTCCTCGCCGCCGCGTCCGGCGCTGCCCCCGCGGCAGCGGCACCTGCGGCAGCCGCTCCCGCCCCCGTGGCAGCCGCCCCGCTCGCGGCACCGGCCGCTCCGGCTGCAACGGTCGCCCCCGCTGCTGCCGCCCCGGCTCCTGCCGCCCCGGCGGCTGCAGCGAAGCCGGCCGCAGCGGCGGCCGCACCCGCGGCGTCCGTTCGCGGAACGACCGAGAAGATGAGCCGCCTCCGCGCGACCGTCGCCAAGCGGATGAAGGAGTCGCTCGCCGTCTCCGCGCAGCTCACGGCCACCGTCGAGGTCGACCTCACGACCATCTCGCAGCTGCGCAACAAGGCCAAGGACGCCTTCAAGGCGCGCGAGGGCGCAGGGCTGTCGTACCTGCCGTTCATCGCGAAAGCGGCGATCGAGGGGCTGAAGCAGTTCCCGAAGGTCAACGCCACCATCGACGAGGACGCCGGGATCATCACCTACGCCTCGACCCAGGACCTGGGCGTGGCGGTAGACACCGAGAAGGGCCTGCTCGTCCCGGTCATCAAGGACGCGGGCGACCTCAACGTCACCGGCCTCGCCAAGAAGATCGCCGACCTGGCCGCCAGGACGCGCGCCAGCAAGGTCAACCCGGACGAGCTGTCCGGCGGCACGTTCACGATCACGAACTACGGCTCGGCCGGCACCCTCATGGACACGCCGATCATCAACCAGCCGCAGGTCGCGATCCTGGGCACGGGTGCGTTGGTGAAGCGTCCGGTCGTGATCTCCGATCCGGCCATGGGCGACATCATCGCGGTGCGCGACATGATGTACCTCAACCTCACCTACGACCACCGCCTGGTCGACGGTGCCGACGCGGCCCGCTACCTCAGCTTCGTCAAGGCCCGCCTCGAGGAGGGCGACTTCGGAGCGGAGTTCGGGCTCTGACCAGTCACGACGCACCGCAGCCCGGGATCACCTTTCGTGATCTCGGGCTGCGGTCCGTTCCGGCGGAGTTGGCCGACTACGAGCCGACGTGGGCGCTGCAGCGCGAGGTCCATGCGCGAGTGGCGTCCGGTGAGATCGGTCCGCAGGTGCTGTTCGTCCAGCACGCGCCGGTGTACACCGCCGGACGCCGCACCGCCGCCGAGCAGCGTCCGGTCGACGGGACGCCGGTCGTCGAGGTCGACCGCGGCGGGCTGATCACCTACCACGGTCCGGGCCAGCTGGTCGGCTATCCGATCCTGCCGCTGCCCGACCGGGTCGGTCCCCTGGCCTACGTCCGGCGTCTCGAAGAGGCCATCATCCGCACCCTGCGCGGCTACGGCGTCGAGTCCGGACGCGTCGAGGGCCGGACCGGAGTCTGGCTCGATCCCGACGCCGGACGCCCCGAGCGCAAGATCGCCGCCATCGGCGTCCGGGTCAGTCGGCGGACGACGCTGCACGGCTTCGCCCTGAACGTCACCGCGGCCAGCCTGGGCCCGTTCGCGAGCATCATCCCTTGTGGCATCGCGGACGCCGGCGTCACGTGCATCGAGCACGAGGTCATGGGCACCCCCCCGACCCTGGTCGAGACCATGGACGCCATCACCCCACACCTCGCCGAGCTGCTCACCTGGGAGCCCTACGAGACGTCCGGATTCAGCCGCTGAGGCGTCCGGGCCGACCGCAGGTACGATGCAGGCGTGACCCAGACCCAGCCGCGCCGCCTCCTGAGAATCGAAGCGAAGAACGCCCAGACGCCCATCGAGAAGAAGCCCGCCTGGATCAAGACGCGCGCCGTCATGGGGCCCGAGTACCGCGAGTTGCACAGCTTGGTGAAGTCCGAGGGCCTGCACACCGTGTGCCAGGAGGCCGGCTGCCCCAACATCTTCGAGTGCTGGGAGGACCGCGAGGCGACCTTCCTCATCGGCGGGGACGCCTGCACGCGCCGGTGTGACTTCTGCCAGATCGAGTCGGCCAAGCCGACGGTCTACGACACCGAGGAGCCGGCGCGCGTGGCGGCGTCCGTCAAGACCATGGGCCTGCGCTACGCGACGGTCACCGGCGTCTGCCGCGACGACCTCGACGACCTGGGCGCCTGGCTGTACGCCGAGACCATCCGGCAGATCCACGAGGTCAACCCCGGCGTCGGCGTCGAGATGCTCGCCCCCGACTTCTCCGGACGCCCCGAGCTGCTGGCTCAGCTGTTCGAGACGCGTCCGGAGGTGTTCGCGCACAACGTCGAGACGGTGCCGCGGCTGTTCCGCGAGATCCGTCCGGGCTTCGACTACGAGCGCTCGCTGGGGGTCATGACCGCGGCCCGAAACGCCGGCCTGGTGACGAAGTCGAACCTGATTCTGGGCATGGGCGAGACGCGCGAGGAGGTATCCGGCGCTTTGCGCGACCTGCACGACGCCGGCTGCGACCTGATCACCATCACCCAGTACCTGCGGCCGACCGTCCACCTGCGTCCGATCGACCGCTGGGTGACGCCCGAGGAGTTCGCCGACCTTGAAGCCGAGGCGAAGGCATTAGGCTATGCGGGCGTGCTCAGCGGGCCGCTCGTACGCTCGTCGTACCGGGCGGGCCGCCTGTACCGGCAGGCCATCGAAGCCCGTCGCACGCACTGACCGACACAGTAGAACGAGATAGCCATGGCGAAGAGCGAGAAGGCGAAAGCCCTAGAAGCGCAGCAGAAGGCCGCGCTGAAGGCCGAGAAGCTGCGCAAGAAGACCAGCGACAATCCCGCCGACTGGGGACGCTGGCGCCAGTACAAAGAGGTCTACAAGCGCACGGCCGAGGTCGACCCGAAGCTCAACCTGTACCTGGGCCTGGCCGCGCTGGCCGGCATCGTCATCGCCGTCTTGCTCGGCATCCTCCTGCAGGCGCACTGGGCGGTCATCGCCGTCCTGGCGATCCTGATGGCGCTGCTCGGACTGCTGCTCGTCCTCACGCGCCGCGCCAAGGCTGGCACCATCGCTCGCTACCAAGGCCAGGCGGGGTCCGCCGAGGTTGCGATGTCGATGCTCAACAACAAGAAGTACACCTACACCTCAGCGATCGCCTTCACGCGCGACATGGACATGGTCCACCGCGTCATCGGCCCCTCCGGCGTCGTGCTCATCGGTGAGGGCCAGCCGGCCCGCGTCCGGACGCTGCTCGGCCAGGAGCAGAAGCGGCACCAGCAGGTCTTGTTCGGCATCCCCGTCCAGACGATGGTGATGGGCGACGGCACCGGACAGGTCAAGCTCGCCGACCTGCAGAAGACCATCGAGAAGTTGCCCAAGGCCATCCAGCCCGCGCAGCAGACCGCCGCGCAGACCAAGCTCAAGAGCTTGGACGCCGTCCGGCCGAAGGCTCCCCTGCCGAAGGGGCCGCTGCCGGCGGCCAAGGGCATGAACCGCGCGATGCGCGGCCGTTAGTTGGCCGCGATCGTCTCTGCCGAACACGTATCGATCGCGTTCGGCACCCGCATCCTTCTCGATGACGTCTCCCTCGGGCTCTCCGCGGGGGACGTCATCGGCGTGGTGGGCCGCAACGGCGACGGCAAGACCACGCTGCTGTCGCTGTTGACCGGACGCCTGACGCCCGACTCCGGCTCGATCGTGGCGGCGTCCGGTGCCTCGATCGGCTTCCTGTCCCAGACCGACGACTTCGCGCCGGAGGCGTCCGTGCGTGACGTCATCGTCGACGGCGAAGCCGACCACGTCTGGGCGGCGAACGCCGTCAGCCGCGGGATCGTCGAGCACCTGCTGGCCGACATTTCCTTGGACGCCGACGTTGCGGCCTTGTCCGGCGGCGAGCGGCGCAGGGTCGGCCTCGTGGCCCTGATGCTCGGCGGCCACGACCTGATCGTCTTGGACGAGCCCACGAACCACCTCGACGTCGAGGCGGTCGCGTGGCTCGCCGCGCACCTCAACGACCTGCAGTCCACGGGCACCGCGATGCTGATCGTCTCGCACGACCGCTGGTTCCTGGACGCCGTCTGCACGCGCATCTGGGAGGTCCACGACGCCGTCGTGGACGCCTACGACGGCGGCTACGCGGCCTACGTCCTGGCCCGGGCGGAGCGGTCGCGGCAGGCCGCGGCCAACGAGGCCCGCCGCCAAAACCTGGCCCGAAAGGAGCTCGCCTGGCTCCGCCGCGGCGCCCCGGCCCGCACCTCGAAGCCGCGGTTCCGCATCGAGGCGGCGAACGCCCTCATCGCCGACGTGCCGGACCCCCGCGACAAGCTCGCGCTCAAGCAGTTCTCGGTGACCCGCCTCGGCAAGGACGTCTTCGACGCCGAGCACGTCGACCTCACGCTGCCGAACGGACGCGTCCTGCTGAAGGACCTCACCTGGTCCATCGGCCCCGGCGACCGGATCGGGCTGGTCGGCGTCAACGGCGCCGGCAAGTCAACGCTGCTGCGCCTGCTGGCCCACGAGCAGAAGCCGACCCACGGACGCGTCAAGCAGGGCAAGACGCTGCGGCTAGCGCACCTGTCGCAGGCCGTCACCGAGCTGGACGACTCCGAGCGCGTCCTCGACTCGGTGAACCGGCTCAAGCGCGAGACGAAGCTGGCGACCGGCGAGGAGGCGTCCGCAGCCCAGCTCCTCGAAGACTTCGGCTTTGTCGGCGACCGGCTCGTGACCCGCATCGGGGAACTCTCCGGCGGTGAACGCCGACGCCTGCAGTTCCTGCGCCTGCTCATGCACGAGCCGAACGTGCTGCTGCTGGACGAGCCCACCAACGACCTCGACATCGACACCCTCACCGTCGTCGAGGACTACCTGGACACCTGGCCCGGCACCCTGCTCGTGGTGAGCCACGACCGCTACTTTCTCGAGCGCGTCTGCGACGTCGTCTACGCGCTCATGGGCGACGGCACCTGCGTGCTGCTGCCCGGCGGCATCGATGCCTACCTCGACCACCGGCGCGCCGTCGGCGAGCTGGCCCGACAGGCGGCCAAGGCCGCGCCGTCGGCGTCCAAGACGGCCAGCCAGTCCGCGGAGCAGCGGCAGGCGAAGAAGGACGCCGCGCGCCTGGAATCCCAGCTGGGCAAGCTCAACCAGCGCATCCAGAAGGTGCACCACGACATGGCCTCGGCGGCGTCCGACTACGGACGCCTCGCCGCCCTGCAGGCCAGCCTGACCGGGCTCGAAGACGAGCGTGACGAGCTCGAGCTCGCCTGGCTGGAAGCCGCCGAGCTCGCCGAAGGCTGAGCTGCGCCGACGGCGTCCGGGCTAGGCCTCGCGCTCCTCGGGACGGACGGACACAGCCTCCACGATCGGACGCAGGCCCAGCCACCACTGCTTCTTCGGACGCCGGAACGTCGGATCCATCTCGGCCATCATGTGCGCCATCGGCCGCGCCTGGAGCGTCGACTCGACGATGCCCAGGTAGTAGCCCTCCGTGCCACCGGACGCGAACTCGTCGTCGATTCGGTTCAACGCTCGGGACGCCAGCCGCGTCGCCAGCAGCCGATCGAACGGCGACGGGGCGCCGCCCTGCTGCTGATGGCCGACCACGGTCTGCCGGACGTCGTAGCGGTGGCAGCTCTCCTGCTCGAAGATCCGGGTGACGACGTCGGTGGTGTAGAGCGGGTTGGCGTTCTCGTTGCGGACGACCAGCGCCAGCTTGCGTCCGGTGGCGAACGAGCGGGCGAGCCAGTCCGTGTCGGCGTTGAGCCGAGCGAGCGTGATGCCGTCCTCGTGCAGGTAGACGCGCTCGGCGCCTCCCGCCAGGCCGCTCATCAGGGCGAGGTAGCCGCAGTAGCGGCCCATCGTCTCGACCACGAAGCAGCGGTTCACGGCCTCGGCCGACATCTTGACCCGGTCGATCACGTCGACCAGCGCCTGCAGGGCCGTGTCGGCGCCGACCGCGAGCTCGCTGCCGGGCAAGTTGTTGTCGATGCTCGCCGGGACGCACACGATCGGGATGCGGAAGGCCGGGTAGCGGTCCCGCTCGCTGTAGAGCAGCTGCGCCGCGCGGTACGCGTTCCACCCGCCGGCGACGATCAGGGCGTCGACCTGCTGATCCTCGAGCGCGCGGCTGATCCGGTAGAGGTCGGACACCTCGGGGACATCGCGACGAAGGCCAAGCCGGGCACCGGCCTCCCCCGTCCAGCCCTCCACGTCGGACCAGCCCAGCTGGACGACGTGGCCGTCGCGGAGCCCCGTGAAGCCGCCCTGGACGCCCAGCATGGTGTGCCCGCGCGCGATCCCGAGCCGCACCGCGACCTTCGCGATCGTGTTCATGCCTGGCGCCAGGCCGCCGGCGTGGATGAGGGCGACGCGCTTGCTGGTCGCATCGGCATGCACCCGACCCGGCTCGGCCAGTTCGCCGAAGATGCCGAACATCTCGACGAAGGACGCCCCGCGCGCGGCCATGGCGGCGTCGTAGTCGCCAGCCTCGATGAACGCCGGCACCTCGCGCGTGCGCCGCACGGCCTCCATGAGCGGGAGCCGGGCCACCCGGTTGCCCTTGAAGCCGATCACCGGGCCGTCGGATTCGTGATCGCCCAGCACCTCCAGGGCGGCCTCGTGACCGAGCAGGGTCGAGCACCACCGGTCGAACGCGCTGGGCGTCCCGCCGCGCTGGACGTGGCCCAGGATCGTGACCCGGGTGTCCTCGTGCAGACGCTCCTCGATGACCTGCTTCACGTAGTCGGCCGAGATGGGGCGTCCGGAGCGGTCAGTCGCACCCTCGGCGACGATGACGATCGAGTCGCGGCGTCCGGCCTCGCGACCGCGCGCCAGCTCGGCGCACATCCGCTCCTCCCAGCCGTCCGCCGGCGGGTTCTCGGGGACGAGCACGTAGTCACAGCCACCGGCGACCGCTGCCATCAGCGCCAGATAGCCGCAGTGCCGACCCATCACCTCGACGACGAAGCTGCGCTGGTGGGACGCCGCCGTCGACGCCAGCGCGTCGATAGCGTCCACGATGCGCCGCAGGGCGGAGTCGGCCCCGATCGTCATATCGGTGCCGACCAGGTCGTTGTCGATCGAGCCGACGAGTCCGGCGAAACGCAGGTCCGGGTGGGCGGCCGCCTGGTCGTCCGTGATCTCACCGGACGCCGCCAGCTCGGACACCAGCTCCGGCCATTCGGCGCTGAAGGCGTTCAGCCCGGACAGTGACCCGTCGCCGCCGATGACGACCAGGCGGTCGATGCCCCTCTCGACCAGGTTGCGGGCCGCGCGGAGGCGTCCGGCGCGTTCGCGAAAGTCCATGCTGCGGAAGGTGCCGATGACCGTGCCACCCAGATGCAGGATGCTGCCGACGTCCGACCAGTCGAGGCGGCGGATGCCGTCGCCGCCGTCGATCATGCCCTGGTAGCCCTCGTAGATCGCGAAGACCTCGGCGCCGTGGCTGAGGGCCGTGCGGACTACCGCCCGGACGGCGGCGTTCATGCCCTGAGCGTCCCCGCCGCTGGTGAGGACGCCGAGGCGCTTTCCGGTTCCGATCAGGTTCGTCGTCACGACGTCCGAGTCCACGTCAGCCTCCTCGTCAACACCACGAACCATCTTGGCCGATGACGCGGGCGCCTGGGGCGGATCACGCTAGAGAACCGTGCGCACCTCGGGGTAGTGGCAGGCGACGATGTGACCGGGCGCCAGCTCGGTGGCGACGGGCACCTCGGACGCGCAGCGCTCGGTCGCCTTGAAGCAGCGGGTGCGGAAGACGCAACCGGACGGCGGGTTCTGCGGGCTCGGCAGGTCGCCCTTGAGCAGGATGCGCTCCCGGCCGCGGCGCGGCTCGGGTACCGGCACCGCTGACAGCAGCGCCTGCGTATACGGGTGCATCGGGCTCTCGTACAGGGTGTGGCGGTCGGCGACCTCCATGACCTTGCCGAGGTACATCACCATCACGCGGTCCGAAATATGGCGCACGACAGACAAGTCGTGGGCGATGAAAACGTAGGCGAGGTTTTGCTCGGCCTGGATGTCCTCGAGCAGGTTGATGACCTGGGCCTGGATCGACACGTCCAGGGCGGAGACGGGCTCGTCGCAGACGATCAGCTTCGGCTTGAGGGCGATCGCCCGCGCGACGCCGATGCGCTGCCGCTGGCCGCCCGAGAACTCGTGCGGGTAGCGGTTGTAGTGCTCGGGGTTGAGTCCGACGCGCTCCATCAGCCCCTGCACAGCGGCCTTGACGCCGCCCTCGGGCTTGACGCCTTGGATGTCGAACGGCGCGGCGATGATGGAGCCGACGGGGTGCCGCGGGTTCAGCGACCCGTAGGGATCCTGGAACACCATCTGCGCCTCGCGGCGCAGCCTGCGCAGCTCCTCACCCTTGGACTTGGTGACATCGCGTCCGTTGAACTCGATCCGTCCGGCGGTCGGCTCCAGCAGGCGCAGGATCGTCCGGCCGGCCGTGGACTTGCCGCAGCCGGACTCGCCCACGAGGCCGAGCGTCTCGCCGGCGTCCAGCGAGAAAGAGAGCCCGTCGACGGCCCTGATCGGGTCGCCCGGGACCTTCACCAGCTTCTGGGTGTGGGTCGGGAAGAACTTCTTGAGGTCAGTGACCGTCAGCAGGCTCACGTCGACTCCTACAGCTTCGGGGCGATGTCGGACGCGAACGTTTCGGCCCGCTGCGCCACCGGGATGTGGCAGCGCGACAGGTGGCCGAAGTACGACTCCGCGAGCTCCGGAACCACGCTGTCACACGGCTGGGACGCCAGCGCACGGAAGGCGCACCGGGGGTGGAACGCGCAGCCGGGCGGGACGTTGATCAGGGACGGCGGGTTGCCGACGACCGGGACGAGGCGCTCTTGCTTCACCCGATCCAGGCGCGGCATCGAGGTGAGCAGGCCCCAGGTGTAGGGGTGGTCCGGCCGATGGAACGAGTCGTCCACCGTGCCGTATTCGACGCACTTTCCGCCGTACATGACGAGCACCTGATCGGCGATCTCGGCGACGACGCCCAGGTCGTGGGTGATCATGATGATCGCCGAGCCGAACTCGCGCTGCAGGCCCCGCATGAGGTCGAGGATCTGCGCTTGCACGGTCACGTCCAGGGCCGTGGTGGGCTCGTCCGCGATCAGGAGTTCGGGGTTGTTGATCAGGGCCATCGCGATCATCGCGCGCTGGCGCATGCCGCCGGAGAACTCATGAGGGTACTGGTCGACCCGCTTGTTGGGGTTCGGGATGCCGACGCGTCCGAGCATCTCGACGACGCTGGTGCGGGCCGCCTTCTTGGACTCCGACGAGTGCACCTGGATCGCCTCAACCAGCTGCTGGCCGATCGTGTAATACGGGTGCATCGCCGACAGCGGATCCTGGAAGATCATCGCCATCTTGTTGCCGCGCAGCTGGCGCAGTTCCTCGTCGGTGAGCTCGGTCAGGTCTTGGCCGTCGAGCCGGATGTGACCGGTCAGCTTCGCCCGGGTGCCGCGGTGCAGGCCCATGATGGCCAGCGAGGTCACGGACTTGCCGGAGCCGGACTCCCCCACGATCCCGAGCGTCCGCCCCTTCTCGAGCGTGAAGCTCACGCCGTCGACCGCACGCACGAGCCCGTCGTCGGTCGGGAAGTGGACCGACAGATTGTCGACTTCGAGAAAGGCTTTGGACGCCGTCGCCGGGCTCATGCGCCCACCTTCACTCGCGGATCGATGAAGCCGTACAGGATGTCGACGACCAAGTTGGCCATGACGACGAACGTGGCGACGATGAGCACCATCGCGACGATGGTCGGCAGGTCCATGGTCGTGACCGAGTTGACCGCCAGGAAGCCCAGGCCGTGCATGGAGAAGACGCTTTCGGTGATGATCGCGCCGCCCAGCAGGCCGCCCAGATCCAGGCCGGCAGCGGTCACGATCGGGGTCAGCGAGGCGCGCAGGCCGTGGCGGAGGATGACCCGCCACTTGCCGGCGCCCTTGGCGCGAGCGGTCCGGATGAAGTCCTCGCTCATCGTCTCGATCATGTAGGCGCGGGTGAGGCGCATGTAGCTGGCGGCGAAGATGCAGGCCAGGGTGATCCAGGGCAGGATCAGGTTGATCGCCCAGTCGAACGGGTTCGGGAGGAACGGCTTGAAACTCGGCACCGGCACGACCCCCCATTGGATCGCGACGAACGTCAACAAGATCAGGCCGATGAAGAACGTGGGCAGCGAGTAGCCGATGAGGCCCAGGCCGACGACCAGGCGGTCCGGCCATTTACCTCGGTTGAGCGCGGCGATGATGCCGCCGCTCACCCCGACCAGCATCCAGAGCACGAAGGCGCCGAGGGCGATCGAGATCGAGACGGGCCAGGCCTCGCTGACCATTTCGTTGATGGTGCGGCTCTGCAGCGGCGAGTAGCCGAGGCACGGCGCCGGGCAGTGCACGACCTGCTCCGGATGCGCGGCGCGGAGCTCCGCGTTATCAGGGAAGTCGCGGCCTGTTGCGAGCCCCTGGACGAATTTGGCGTACTGGACGGGGACGGGCTGGTCGTAGCCCAGGGACTTCCGGTTCCCCTCCAGGATGGTCGGAGTGCAGTTCTTACCGCAGGTGTACCTGGCCGGGTCGATCGGCACCGCAAAGAAGATGGCGAACGTCGTGGCCGAAATGAGCAGGAGCATGACGACCATCTGGCCGAGCCGCCTGAGGATGTAGTAGAACACGCTTCTCCTTGGGCCGATCACCAAAGATGTCGGCCCGCCGCTACGGGTGGTGGTGGGTGGGGCGGCGCCGTCAGCGCGCCCCACCCACCTCAGATCACTTCTTGACCCAGGCGGTCGCCACGTCGTAGTAACCGGTGAAGGTCAGGTTGACGTAGGCGTCCTGGACATTGCTGCCCTTGGCGAAGACGAACTTGTCGACGATCAGGGGGATCGCCGCGTAGTGCTTCGTCGTCAACTGGACGTCGAGATCGCCCCAGGCCTTCTCACGCACGGTGCCGTCGGCGATCGCGTTCGTCGCGTCGATGGCGGCGTTGAACTCCTTGTTGTCGAAGTAGCCGTAGTCCTGGCCGGGTCCGCCCGCAGTGATGTTCACGCGCGAGTCGAACAACGGCGCAATGACGGTGGACGCCGACGGGTAGTCAGCACCCCAGCCAGCCCAGTACGCGTCGTACTTGGACGCGGAGTCGGGCGACTGCAGCGTGCCGTAGTACTGCTTGGCCGGGATGCCGACCAACTGGGTGTCGAAGCCCGCGGCGTCCCACCCGAGCTTGAGGCCCGCGAACGCCTTGTCGAGCGTGTCGTTCTTGCGGTAGGTGACGGTGATCTTGACGGGCAAGGTCATGCCAGCCTGCTGCAACAGCGCCTTGGCCGCGGCCGGATCGCCCTTCTCGCCCGCGGGAAGCGGGGTGTTCGGGAAGGCCGGGAGTGCCGGGTTGATCATCGAGTTGGTGGGCTGAGCCAGCTCCTTGCCGCCGGCGGCGGTGACGTAGGCAGCGCGATCGGTCGCGAGGGCGAGAGCCTTGCGAGCCATCTCGTTGCTGAACACCTTGGACTTGTAGTTCGGCACCAGGTAGCGGGTGTACGGCGAGGGGACGGCCACGTAGCGGCCGGCAGCGCCGCCCTGGATGTTGGCCAGAGCCGTCGACGGAGCGTTGTCCGGGAACGCGATCGCGTTCTGGTCATCGCCCTTGTTGGCGATGAGGCGCTCGTAGAGGGTCTCAGCGGTCAGCGACTCGTCGATGGTGATCTGGTCCGGGTAGGCCTTGCGGATGTCGTCCGTCTTGGGATCCCACTGATCGTTGCGAACGAAGGTGCCGCCCTTGTTCTGCTCCCACGTGCCCTGCAGCTTGTAGGGGCCGTTGGAGAAGATCTGGTAGTTGGACTTGTCGCCCAGGTCCTTGTCGGCGCGGAAGGCGCCGAAGGCGGTCATCGTCACGGTGTTGTTGAAGTCACCCACGGGCTGCTTGAGCTTGAAGGTGATGGTGTTGCCTGAGCACGTGACGGCCTTGTCGTACAGGTCCTGGCCGGTCTTCTTGTAGGGGCCGGCGTACTGCGACGAGCCGTCCGCGTTGGTCGGGATGTCGATGAAGCCGATCGCGTAGTTCGGGCCGCCGGTGATGACGTCGACCGCGTAGGTGCGCGAGATGCCGTACTTAAAGTCGTCGCAGGTGACGGCCTTGCCGTCCTCCCACTTGAGGCCGTCCTTGAGGGTGAAGGCCCAGGTCTTGCCGCCGTCGGACGCCTTGCCGGTGTCGGTCGCGGCGTCCGCCACAAGCTTGGCCTGCTCGGTGTCGGACTTGACGGTGCCCCACGTGGTCAAGGTGCGGGCGAAGAGACGGTTGCCGAGCTCGATCTGAGCGCCGACGTAAGTGCGCTGGGGATCCCAGTGCTCGGTCTGGGTGCCGCTCAGCAGGCGCAGCGTGCCGCCCTTGACGGGCGTCCCGGCAGCTGCCCCACTGGACGCCGCAGGCGTCCCGGACGCGCCCGGGCTCGTCGCCGAGCCGCACGCGCTGACTGTGAGGGCTAGGCCAAGACCTGTCGCCACGACGGCGACGAGCTTGGTGTTCTTCATGTGGGGCTCTCCTTCTTGCGGTTGGTTGGGTGGTGGATAGGTCGTGGATTACTGCCGGTCGGCCTTCGGATCCAGCGCATCGCGCAGACCGTCGCCGACGAGGTTGAACGAGAGGACCACGATGAACAGCGTGAGCCCCGGGAACATGAAGTACGCCGGGTCGGCCCGCGCGTAGTGCACCGAGTCGTTCAGGATGGAGCCGAACGACGGGGTGGGCGACTGGATGCCAACACCCAGGAAGCCGAGCGCCGCCTCCGTGGCGATGTTCTGCGGAAGCACCATGGTGGTGTACACGAGGATCGGCGCCCACAGGTGGGGCAGCAGCTCCTTGAAGTAGATGCGGCCCCGACGCGCGCCCAGCGACTGCGCCGCCTCGATGAACTCACGCTGCTTCAGCGACAGCACCTGGCCGCGGATGATGCGGGCGAAGTAGGGCCACCCGAAGAAGCCCATCACGCAGATCATGAAGGCCATGGACGCCGGCGTCCGGGGTGCACCGGTGGCCGCCTGGATGATGTCGATCACGATGGTGGACAGCGCGATGAGCATCAGCGTCTGCGGGAAGCTGAGGACGAAGTCGATCACCCGGGACAGCAGCGCGTCGACACGACCGCCGGCGGCGCCGGAGACGATGCCCAAGACGGTGCCAACCACGACCGAGATCATGACGGCCAGCGTCGCGACCACGAGCGAGACGGTGAGTCCGGCGATGACGCGCGAGAACACATCCCAGCCGGTCGCGGGCACGACGCCCATCCAGTGCTGTGGCGACACTCCGCCGAACGGCCCGATCGGCATGGAGCCCCAGCCGCCCAGCAGTTCAGGGTGCGGCGTCTGGGGGTCGATCAGCTTGGCCGCCTCCAGCAGTGGCGCGGCGAGCGCCAGCACCACGAAGAAGATCGCCACGAAGAAGGCCACCATCGTGACCCGGTCCTTGAGCAGGCGACGGAGCGCGAGGCGTCCGGGCGACAGTCCTTGGATCGCGCGAACGGAGTCGGTCGGCGCAGCGGGGGCCATGGGATCGTCTGTTCCCGCGGAATAGCCCACACCAGTCGTCACGGGCGCTCCCCTCTGGTCCCTAGAAGCACACACGGCCTCGGCGGGCTCACTATAGAGGCGCCGGTACACCCCTGCGAAGACCTTTTCCGCATCATTGTTCGAACGACTCTAAAACAAGCGTGAAATTTTCCGCTAGCCGGCTCAACGTCAAGCGCAACTGACGGCGAAGACGCCGTGCGCGACGTTTCGGCAACGTCGCCCACGGCGTCCACACGGCTCTCAGCTGACGATGTGCTCGCGCTCGATGATGGCGTCGCGGAGCTCGCGTCGCCGCCTCTGGTTGTCAGGATCAGGCACCGGGACGGCCGACAGAAGCCGCTGGGTGTAGGGGTGCTGCGGGTACGTGACGATGTCGCTCGTCGCCCCCACCTCGACCAACTTTCCGTGAGTCATGACCGCGATCTTGGACGACACCATTTCAACAACGGCCAGGTCGTGGCTGATGAAGAGACAGGCGAAGCCGTACTGCTCCTGCAGGTTGGAAAAGAGCTTCAGCACCCGCGCCTGGACCGACACGTCCAGGGCGGACGTCGGCTCGTCGGCCACCAAGAGCTTCGGGTTCAGGGCCAACGCTCGGGCGACGCCGATGCGCTGCTTCTGACCACCCGACAGCTCGTGCGGGTACCGGTTGCGGTACGACCGGGGCAGCTCCACGGAGTCCAGAAGATCCTCGACGCGCTTGCTCAGCGCCTCGCCCTTCAGCCCCTCGTGAAGGAGGATCGGCTCGCCGATGGACTCTCCGATCGGCAGGCGGGGGTTGAGCGAGCTGCCCGGGTCCTGGAAGACCATGCCGACGGTCTTCCGGAAGGGCTTCAGCTCCTGGTTGTTCGCACCCGTGATGTCGATGCCGCAGACCGTGATCTTGCCCGCCGACACCGGCAGGAGCGCGACCGCTGCGCGTCCGATGGTGGTCTTGCCCGAACCGGACTCCCCCACCAGGCCCATCACCTCGCCCGGGTTGAGGCGGAGGTTGATGCCCTCGGCGGCACGGAACGCCGGCCGACGTCCCTGCTTCGGATACGTGATGTCGACGTTTTCGAGCAGCAGGGCCGGGACGACCGACGGATCGTCGGCCGGCTCCAGCGCCAGGAACTCGCGATCCTTGACGACCAGGGCGTCGCTTCGTCCGTCCTCGATCCGGGTCTCGCCCAGGTGCGGCACAGCGGCCAGCAGCGCCTTGGTGTACGGATGCTGCGGGCGGTAGAAGACGTCAGCTGCGGTTCCGTGCTCGACGACCCTGCCGTCCTTCATGACGATGATCCGGTCGGCCATGTCGGCCACCACGCCCATGGAGTGCGTGATCAGGATGATGCCGGCGTTGACGCGCGTCCGGAGTTCGCGCATCAGCTTCAGGATCTCGGCCTGAACAGTGACGTCCAGGGCCGTGGTCGGCTCGTCCGCGATGAGCAGCTTCGGATCGCAGGCCAGCGCCTGGGCGATCATGATGCGCTGCCGCTGACCGCCCGAGAGCTGGTGCGGGAACTTGTTGAAGCTGTCCTCCGGATCGGGGATCTCGACCAGACGCATCAACTCGATGGCCCGGACCTTGGCGTCCGAGGGGTTCATCAGGAAGTGCGTGCGCAGCGTCTCGACGATCTGGAAGCCCACCGTGTAGACGGGGTTCAGCGCCGTCATTGGCTCCTGGAAGATGACCGAGATCTCGTTGCCGCGGATCTCCCGCAGCTCGCTCTGCGGCATCCCCACGAGCTCGGTGCCCTTGAGCTTGGCCGACCCGGTGGTGCGTCCGTTCTTGGGCAGCAGGCCGATCAGGCTCATCGACGACTGGGTCTTGCCAGAACCGGACTCACCGACGATGGCCAGGACCTCGCCGGCCTTGAGGTCATAGTCGAGGCCCTCGGCCGCGGTGAACCAGGAGTCGTTGACCCAGAAGTTCACCGTGAGATCGCGCACCTCCAAGATGACGTCGCCTTGCTTGACCTCGGCGCCGGTGCTTCGGGAGAGACGCTGGAAGCTGTCGAGGGCGACCTTGGGTGCCGGAGCCGCCGCGCGCTTCGGTGCGGGGGTGGTGGTGCTCACTTCGCCTCCTGAATCGCCGCGGCGGGATTGGCTGCCGCAAGTTCACGTGCTGCCTTCTTCATCGCCCGATCCGACGGGATCTTGCGCGTCCGAGGATCGAAGGCGTCCCGCAGTCCGTCGCCGATGAAGTTGACGCTCAGCGCGATCAGGATGATGAACAGACCGGGCCACCAGAACAGCCACGGACGCGTCGCGAACGCACCCTGGTTGTCGGCGATCAGCAGGCCCAGCGACACGTTCGGCGGCTTGATGCCGAAGTTGAGGAACGACAGCGCCGCTTCGAGGGTCACCGCGACCGACATCAGCAGCGTGACGTTCACGATGATGACGCCCATCGCGTTCGGCAGCATGTGCTTGGTGATGATGCGCCAGTCACTGGCCCCCGCCACCCGGGCCGAGTCGACGAACTCGCGCTCGCGCAGCGACAAGAACTCGCTTCGCGTGAGGCGGGCCAGGCCCGTCCACAAGATCATGCCCAACACGACCGCGAGCAGCAGGGGCATGTTCGCCTTGAGCGCCTCGCGCTGGGCGGCCGTGGCGTCCAGCTTGATGGGGATGACGTCCAGGAGGCGTCCGAGGACGGCGCCCAGGATGAGCACCGGCAGGGTGATGATCAGGTCGGTGAACCGCATCAGGACCATGTCGATCTTGCCGCGGTAGTAGCCGGAGATCGAGCCGATCGTCACGCCGATGATCATCGCCGTGAGGCCGAGCACGAGCATGACGAACAGCGACGTCTGGACGCCGCTCATGACGAGGGCGAAGTAGTCGGAGCCGATGCTGTCCTGGCCGAACGGGTGGTCGCCAATCGCGAACCCGCCACCCGCGAACGGCAGGCGCAGCGAGGGCTCACCGCCGTTCACCATGTCCCCACTGCGGGTGTGGTCCTGGTACTTCCAGAAGCCGGGGATCGGCCCGATCCCCATGGTCAACACGGACATCAGGGTGATGCTCGACAAGGTGATGAGGCCGAACAGCGCTCCGCGGTGTCTCAGGAAGCGCGCCCGGACGATCTGGCCTTGCGAGAGACCTTCGGTCTCCTTGGCCTGCCCGACGCCCTCACCGCGACCAGTCGCTCCCTCAGCCGTCAATGCGGTCGCAGCGTCGTCGTGGGCGAGATCCCCGGAGATGTTGGGATCGGAATCGTTCGCCGCCTGCTCTGCCTGGGGGCCCTGGGCGGCGCCGCCCCGCACGGGGCTGTCGTCGTAGTTGGTCATGCGTCCACTCGAATCCGGGGGTCGATCACGGCGTACAGGAAGTCGGCGATGAGGTTGGCCACCATGGCGAGTCCGCCGGTGATCATGACGTAGACCATGATCGGGTCAACCTCGCTTTGGCCGAGGCTCGTGACGAACATGCGTCCCATGCCCGCCCAGCTGAAGATCGTCTCGGTGATGACCGCGCCGCCGATCATGGCGATGAAGTCCACGGGAACGATGGACGCCAGGGGCATCAGCGCGTTGCGCAACGCGTGGCGCACGATGACCAGACGCTCCGGGAGGCCCTTCGACCGGGCCGTCCGGATGTAGTCCTGGTTCATCACTTCGAGCATCGCGCCGCGCTGGTAGCGGGTGTAGGTCGCGAAGGAGATCAAGACCAACGCGATCGTCGGCAGCAGCAGGTGCGTGAACCGGTCCAGCTGGGTGATCCAGAAGTCACCGCCGAGCCCGGGGGTCTCGGCGCCGATCGTCGCGATCGGACGACCGCGGATGGTGCCCATCTGGCTGTACTGCTGCCAGCCCTGGAACACCCGATCGATGAAGACAAGGACCGAGACCACGATGGAGACGATCACCGCACCACGCATCGAGACCGCGCGGTCAGGGCCGCCCCACAGCCAGCCGATGAGGGCGCCCACGGCGATCGCCAGCACCAGGAGGCCCAGCATCCACAGCATCGACATCTCGACGTAGAAGAACAGCCACTGGCAGCCGTACCAGGCGCCGATACCGACCACCGCGGCCGTCAAGGCCGCGCCCAGCGCCCGGCGGTTGTTCAGGCCGGCGAACAGGACGCTCACCACGAACGCCGTGGCGAGAGCCATGAGCGAGACACCGATGATGCCGATGGAGGGGTGCTGGACCCACCCCGAGAGCAGGGCGTAGGCCAGGACGCCGAACGTCGCGGCGAACGCGCAGACGAACACCATCAGCTTTTTGCGAGGTTCGCCGCCGATGGCGCCGACCCAGAAGAGACCAGAGACCAACGCCACACCGCCGACGATCATCCAGTTGATGGTGGGCTCGTTGATGTAGTCGTTCAGGCCGATGGCCAGGAACTGCTTGAGGAGCACGGCCACCCAGAAGATGGGCAGCGAGTACATCAAGAAGGAAACGAAGGTGATGGCGTAGTCGAACGCCGTGTACTGCCGCAGTGCAGAGACGACACCAATCGTCACACCGAGCAAGATCGCGATCACCGTTGATGCGAAGACGAGCTGGATGGACGTGGGGATGGCGGTCGACAAGATTGCGTTGACGGGCTGCCCGCTTCGCCAGGCCATGCCGAAGTTGCCCTGGACGAAGCGTCCGAGCCAGTGCAGATAGCGAACCCAGACGGGCTGATCCAACTCGAGCATGGCGACACGGTTGGCGATCATGACGGGGCGGTTGGGGGAGGGATTGGTGCGCAGGTCATCGAGCGGGTCCAGTGCCACGTCCAACAGCAGGTACATGAGGATGGACAACACGAACAAGATGCCGAGCGCCAGCCCTAGGCGCCGCGCAAGAAACTTGAGCATCGAGGTTAAGCCCCTTCTGGAATGAGCTGAGGGTGTTGTTACGCGAAACGGGGGGCACCAGAGAGAGGATCTCCGGCGCCCCCCGCCTCAGTCAATGGTCAACTGCGACCGAGCCGTCAGGCTCAGGCGAGCTGCCACTCCCAGGCATTCCAGAAGAAGTTCGGCGACAACGGGGTGGCCGAGACGTTCTTCAGCTTGTTGGACGACGTGGTGATCTCCGGGAACTGGAAGATCGTCGTGCCGAAGGCGTCGTCCACGAGCAGCTTCTCGATCTTACCGAGAATCTCGGTCTGCTTCGCAGACTCCGTCGTGCCGAGGAGCTCGTCGAACATCTTGTCCACGGCCGGGTTGCTGTAGCCGTAGTAGTTGTTCTGGCCCTTGGTGCGGTAGTTGGCATCGGACTCGCCAACAGCCAGCGAGGTGGACTGCCAGCCGAAGAGGGTGGCGTCGTACTTCGTGGTGTCGGGGAGCAGCGAGCCCCACTTCTCGGCCGACTTGTCCTCGACCTTGAAGCCAGCAGCCTCAGCGGCCTCCTTGATCAGCTGGAACTCCTGCTGACGACGCGTGTTGGTCGAGGCGTAGAGGAAGCGGACCGTGGGCGGGGTGGCCAGCCCGGCGCTCGCCAGGATGGTCTTAGCCTTGGCCGAGTCGCCGCCGCCGTAGGCAGCCTCCATACCGTTGGCACCGGCGATCGCCGCGTACGCGGGCGAGGACGGAACGGTGGTGAAGGAGTTGCGGATCGTGGCGTTCGGGTTGAGCGGCTTGATCAGGTTGTCGATGATCTTCTGACGCGGGATCGAGGTCAGGAAGGCCTGGCGAACGAGCTTCGCCTTGTTGGCGTCGCCGCCGTAGGCCTTGGGATCGAACGGGCCGCCGTTGTTCTGCGCCATGTCGACGTGCTCATACGTGCCGCCAGCGGCGGTCTGCACGGTGACGTCCTTGAGGGCGGTGACCTGCTTGAGGATGTCGGCGGTGGCCTGCGGCTGGGTCACGAGGACCTCGCCGTTCTGCAGGGCCTGAACCGAAGCCTGAGCGTCAGCGATGAAGCGAACCGTGATCTTGTCGAGGTTCGCCTTGTGCGAGCCCTTGTAGTTCGGGTTCTTCGACAAGGTGATGTACTGCTTCTCCTTGGCGTCCGTGATCGTGAACGGGCCGCTGCCGACGACGATGTCCTTGTCGGTGGGCATGTTCATGAACTTGTAGCCGGTGTTCCAGAAGTTGGCGATCTTGCCCAGCTTCTCGGCGTCCTTGTTCTTGACCGCGTCGATGACGGCCTGGGCCGCTGCGGTGTTGTCGGTGAGGCTCAGTGCCTTCTTCGCCGTGATGTGCGCGGGCACGCCCACGGGCGTCATGGCGCTGATCTCCCAGTCGACGTACGGCTTGCTGTACGTGAACGTGGCGGACTTGCCGTTGTCGCCGACCTCAGGCATGTCGGTGATCAGCTTGTAGCCGATGCTGGCGGCGTTGAAGTAGACCTGCGTGCCGGCGTTGGCCGGGGCGAGACCGTTGTCGTCGAGCGTGGGCTCGTACGTGTTGCGGTTTCCGGACAGGGCGACCCACTGCAGGATCATGTCCGCCGCGGTGACGGGCGTTCCGTCGGACCAGGTGGCGGTGTCGGCCAGGGTGACCTTCACCTTGAGCGGGTTGTCCGAGAGCTTCTCGTACTTGCCGAAGCTCGGGTTCTGGATGACCTTGAGGTCCTTGTCGTAGTAGCCGATGGAGTCGTTCGCCATGTACGTGATGTTGGCGTTCGCCGTGGCGTTCTGATCCTGCGTGGCGTTGTTGTACGACTCGAAGGCCTGGTTCCAGGCGACGTTGACCTCACCACCGGTCTTGACGGCCGGTGCGGCGGTCGTGCCGCTGGTCGTGGGAGTTGGGGTGCACCCCCCAAGGGCGAGCGCGCCAGCGACGACTGCCGTCGCGGCTGCTAGAAGCTTGCGATTCAATGTTCCTCCACTACTCGATCGGCGCGGATTCCCTCCGGTACGGATCCACCGGAACTTAGAGACTACGGCCGATGATGGCACTTCCGACAGGGCAACACGTGCAGACTCGACCTGGGTCCGAGACCTTGACGCGTCCTAGGACGACATCGTCGGTGTTGCCTGTACTGCGTTGCGCACCATCATGCACGAATCGGTTGGCACGGCAATGGGGCCAGGCAGCGCCGCTTGGCGACGGCTGCGTTTAACAATTACCTTGTCGTGAGCACCACGGTGTTCAGCAACAGGTCATCTAGAGCGCGTCGATGAGGCCCAACGACGACGGCCGGCACGACCAGACACACCAGGGCCGCGCGCAGCACGCTGGTCGCCAGTGTGAGCCGCCCGCCATCGAGACGCGCCACCTGCACCCGCATCAACCGCTGCCCGAAGCTCGCGCCCAACAGCCACGTGAGAACGGCCTTCTGAACGAAGAAGGCGGCCATGGGCATCCACACCCGCCAGCCAGAGCCCGTCATCACTCCCGGTCCGAAGATCCCCATCGCGACCAGCATCGCGGCCGACCAGTCGATGATGAGCGCCGCCAACCGGGAACCCCAGGACGCCAGCGCCCCAGGTCCCGATCGGGGTAGCCCTAGCGCCACGCCCGGTTCGTCCTGCTGCGTCGCGTCCACGGACGGCACCCTAGTGTGCGCGTTCACGACCGACCGGACGCCGCAGCGCGCCTCGCGGCGTCCCGGCCCTTGGCCAAGCCGCGCAGGGCGAACACGGACATCCAGAACAGGACGAGGCACACTGGGACGAGGACGACCCAGGAGTACAGGCCGACCTGCCCGAACGCGAACTCGGGCATGGTGTGGCCATAGGGCTTGATCATCCCCGGCATCGCCAGCTGCGGTTTGGCGAACAGCGAAATGGACGACAGGACGTCGCCGCCCATCGTCAGCACGAAGGTCAGGGCCGCACACAGCCCGATGCCCGCGATGCTGGTCGCCAGCAGAAAGATGAGGCGACTCGCGGCGTCCATGGCCGGACTGGATCCCGAGTGGGCGAACCGACGTCGGCGTCCGGTCTCGACGGCGACCGCCACCAAGACCATCGCGACGACCGCGCCGAGAAGGGGCAGTCCGTAGTACCAGCCAGGCCAGGGCGTCGTGACACCGTTGGGCGTCCACTCGAAGTCCTTCGGGAAGCCGTCGTAGCTGTAGGACCACTGGGTCAGCGAGGCCTGGGGGTAAGCCGAGAGCCGCGTGCTCGGCGGGTCCGCGACCGACACGAGGCCCGCTGCCGCCGTCAGCACCACCAGCAGGGATGCCACGCCGATCAGCACCATGAGCGCGCGCCTCTCGAAGGCGGGCTGCTCGCCTAGTCCCGAGGTCGAGCCTGGACCCCGGAGGCCGACCAGCAGCGGAAGCAGCGCGGCCGCAGCCACCAGGGGGCCGGCAGCGGCCGGGGCACGGTCCAGGTCCGCCAACGCCCACCCGAGCACGGCGGCCAGACAGCCGACCCCCACGATGACGATCGACGCCCCGCCGGCGCGCGCGGCGGACGCGAGCCTCGGGGCCACCTCGCCGGACTCGTGGGCGACCATGTAGAGGGAGGACAGGTCCTTGTCGTGGCCCTTCGTCGCCTTCCGGAACAGCCAGTCGGCCGGGAGCAGGGCAAGCACCGCCACCGGCGTCCCGAAGACGATCAACAGCAGGGGCAGCGAAGCCAGCATGTTGCACAGGCTAGAACGGACGCCGGACGATTCCGAACCGGCCGCCTCGTAACGTGGCTGAAACAAGCGCGCAACTGCGCGGTGACGTGGCGGCGCTAGCGTCTGCGGCGTTCGAGAAACCCAACTTTGCGGAGGAATGATGTTCAAAGGCGCCGACGACCTGTTGGCCTACGTCAAGGAAGAGGGCATCGAGACCATCGACTGCCGCTTCTGCGACCTGCCCGGTGTGATGCAGCACTTCACGATCCCGGCGGCGTTCCTGACGCCGGACATCTTCGAAGACGGCCTCAGCTTCGACGGCAGCTCGATCCGCGGGTTCCAGAAGATCCACGAGTCGGACATGACGCTGCTGCCGGATCCGAC
>Ga0208823_1000102_pt1 | contig 70133 bp, 65 predicted proteins | sample AD_UKC075_MetaG_FD_184440 | JGI IMG/M metagenome (GOLD analysis project Ga0208823, IMG submission 184440) | Active sludge microbial communities of municipal wastewater-treating anaerobic digesters from USA - AD_UKC075_MetaG (SPAdes) (version 2) | ecosystem: Engineered > Bioreactor > Anaerobic >...
ATCGTGGCCGAGTCCGACCCGGACGCCGAGGTTGCCGAGACCACGACGAAGTTCCGGACCATCCTGCGCGCGTTGGGAGCGACCGAGTGAGTGTGTGTATCCGATGACTGTGCATATCCGCCCAGCCCGAGCGGGTGACGAGGTGGAGATCGTCGCGATGATCCGTGAACTGGCGGAATTCGAGCAGGCGGCTGATCAATGCTTGGTAACTCAGGCACAGATCACCACAGCACTGTTCGGCGAGGACCCGACCGCCCGCTGCCTCATCGCCGAGGAGGACGACCGGGTGGCGGCGGTGGCATTGTGGTTCCGGACCTTCTCCACCTGGGACGGGGTGGCCGGGATTCACCTCGAGGACCTATTCGTCCGCCCGGACTTCCGCCGCCGCGGTCTGGCGCGCGCCTTGCTCGCCAGGCTGGCCCGGGAGTGCGTGGACAACGGGTACAGCCGACTCGGTTGGGCGGTGCTGGACTGGAACGTCGACGCGATCGCCCTCTATGACGCCGTCGGCGGGAAACAACTCGCGGAGTGGATCGGCTACCGGGTGTCCGGGCCGGAATTGTCCGCACTGGCGGCCGAAGCGGACTAGGGAGAGCCTGACTGACCCGAATCCGTCTGGCCGGCAATCCATTTCAACGTACTCGGACTGAACAGCAGCACCAGCACGGCGATCGACACCGCGGCGATCGGTACGGCATAGCCCCAACGATGCGAGCCCACCCCGGCGTACCAGGTCGCCGGCAGGATCAGCATCTGCGCGAACACCGCCAGTCCGCGCCCCCACCGCCGGCCGGTCCACAGCGCCCAGGCGGCGGCCAGGACGCCCCCGCCGACCACGGCGAACCACATCGCGTTGCCGTAGCCGTCGACGATGTGCCGGTCCGCCCCGGCCAGGCCACGGACGACGAACACCACGGCCGCCACCGCGCCGATCGCCCCCTGCAGTCCGACCAGGACCGCCGCACGCCGAACGGTCACCGGGGGCAGCGATGTCATGCGCACAGACTAGAACGACCCGAGAAAAGGGGGGACGGTCACCACTCCAGCAAGCGGTGACCGTCCCGTCGCCTCACACCACACCAGGGGGGTCGGTGGCGGTGGAGACTTGTCCCCATCCTGCTGACTGAACCGCTCCGGGGCCAGTCACCCGCCGAACTCCCAGCAACATCACAGGGCGTCATCCCGATGCGGATCCCGATAGGGTGAGAGTCCGTGCGCGCCGTGCTGATCGTGAATCCCAACGCCACCTCCACCACCCCGGCTGGGCGGGATCTGCTGGCGCACGCCCTGGAGAGCCGCGTGCGCCTCACCGTCGCCCATACCGACCATCGCGGCCACGCCATCGAGATCGCCGAGCAGGCCAACGCCGACGGGGTGGACGTGATCATCGTGCACGGCGGGGACGGCACCGTGAACGAAGTGGTGAACGGACTGCTGGGCAAGCCCGGCGGCGCACTGCCCGACCCGGCCGTGTTGCCCGCCGTCGCGGTGGTACCGGGCGGCTCCGCCAACGTCTTCGCCCGCGCTCTGGGCATCAGTTCCGACCCCACCGAGGCCACCAACCAGCTGATCGACCTGCTCGGCGCGCACCGCGCCGGGGATCCGTGGCGGCGTATCGGCCTGATGGACTGCGGCGAACGCTGGGCGGTGTTCACCGCCGGTATGGGTGTGGACGGGGATGTGGTGGCGGCCGTCGAGGCCCAGCGCGCCAAGGGCCGCAAGGTCACCGCCGGCCGCTACATCCGCATCGCGCTGCGCGAGATGCTGTCCAACGCCCGCTCCGAGCCTGCGCTCACCGTGCACCTACCGGACCGCGAGCCGGTGGCCGGGGTGCATTTCGCGTTCGTCTCCAACGCCAGCCCGTGGACCTATGCCAACGCCCGCCCGGTGTGGACCAACCCGGACACCACCTTCGAGACCGGCCTGGGTCTTTTCGCCGTCAACAGCATGAACGTGGTCGCAAACCTGCTGCTGGTCCGCCGGATGCTGTCGAAGAAGGCCGTGATCACGGCGCGCCACCTCCTGCGGGAGGACGACCTGACCTGGGTCCGGATCACCGCCGCACGACCGGTATCGTGCCAGGTAGACGGGGATTTCCTGGGACTGCGCGAGGAAATGACGTTCACGTCGGCGCCGCACGCGCTGGCCGTCGTCGCGCCGGACTGAACCCGAGAAATCCGCCGAATGCAACAAAGAGTGACGTTGCCCACGGTTTAAGAAAGTTCTGTTGACATATAACGAGGCTGTGACAGCATCAATGCAACAGCACAACACAGTTTGTGTGCGAGCTCTCGGAGCCCTCTCTCGGAGCCCAGGGTCATAAGGTACCCCTTAGCCCTGCGCGCGCACACACCAGGTAAGGAGTAGCGGAAAATGGATTGGCGCCACAAGGCGGTCTGTCGCGACGAGGATCCGGAACTGTTCTTCCCGGTGGGGAACAGCGGCCCGGCTCTGGCCCAGATCGCGGAGGCGAAGCTGGTCTGCAACCGGTGCCCGGTGACCACCGAGTGCCTGAGCTGGGCGCTTGATTCCGGTCAGGACGCCGGCGTCTGGGGTGCCATGAGCGAGGACGAGCGTCGCGCGCTCAAGCGTCGCAACGCCCGCACCCGGGCCCGCACCAGCGTCTGAGCCTCTCTCCCGTAAGCAACCGGCCGCGGCCCCGAGAAATCGGGGGCCGCGGTTTTTTCTGCGGCATTCTTTCGGGGAGTCCCGGCGCGGCCAGTGCGGCGTCAGTGCGCCCGGCCCCGCCGTCCGATCGGTACCCGCAGCACCACGTCGGTGCCGCCGTCCGCGCCGGGGCACATGGTCAGTGAGCCGTCGAGTTCCGCCGATACCAGGGTTCGCACGATCTGCAACCCGAGCCGATCTGAGGTTTCCAGGTCGAACTCCGGCGGCAGCCCCCGGCCGTCGTCGTGAACCACGACGTCGAGCCAGCGAGCGGAACGCTCGGCCCGGATCAGCACGCTGCCCTGGCGTTCGGCCCGCTCGAATCCGTGCTGGACGGCGTTCTGCACCAGTTCGGTGACCACCAGCACCAGTGCGGTCGCGCGGGCGGCATCAAGCACGCCCATCGCGCCCTCCCGGCGGATCCGGATCGGGGTGTCGACCCGGGCGACGTCGTTCATGATCGGCAGAATCCGGTCGATCACCTCGTCGAGGTTGACCTCCTCGTCCACCGACATCGACAACGCCTCGTGCACCTGGGAGATCGCGGCGACCCGCCGGACCGACTCCATCAGCGCCTCACGGGCCTCGCCGTTGTTGGTGCGCCGGGCCTGTAACCGCAGCAGTGCTGCCACGGTCTGCAGGTTGTTCTTCACCCGGTGGTGAATCTCCCGGATCGTGGCGTCCTTGGACAGCAGCGCCCGATCCCGGCGCTTGACCTCGGTGACGTCGCGGACCAGTACCGCCGCCCCCGCGGACTGCCCCGCCACCACCAGTGGCAGCGTGCGCAACAGCACCGTCGCGCCACCGGCGTCGATCTCCAGTCGCATCCCCGCACCGCCGGCCACCGACGCGCCGACATGCTCGGCGAGTTCCCGGGCTTCGAAGGGGTCGGAGATCAGCGGACGGGTCACCGCGACGAGGTTGTGGCCCTCCAGTTCGGACGCCAGGCCCATCCGGTGATAGGCCGACAGCGCGTTGGGGCTTGCGTAACCGACCACACCGTCGACATCGAGGCGGATGAACCCATCGCCGACCCGGGGGCTGGACCGGGAGATCGCCAGGTCGGCGATATTGGGGAAGCTTCCCTCCCCCACCATCGCCAGCAGGTGGTCCGCGCAGTCCAGGTAGGCGGTTTCCAGCGGTGACGAGCTGTCCGCCCCGTTCCCGGCGCTCTGCCGGGTGAGCACCGCCACCTCGCTCCCGCGGTAGCGCACCGGCACCGGGGAGTGCAGGTCCCCCTCGGCGACGACGGTGCCGACCGCGTCGGTGACCACCAGGGTGGGCGCGGTGTTCGGGCGACATTGCGCCACACAGACCAGGGTGCCGTCATCGCGGCGAACCCACATCAGATAGTCGGCGAACGACAGGTCCGCCAGCAACTGCCACTCGCCGACCACCGCGTGCAGGTGGTCGACGGCCCCGCCGGGGAGCACGGTGTGCTCGGCCAGCAGGTCGCCGAGGGTGCTCACTCGATGATGGCGATCAAATCCCCGGCCTGGATGACGTCGCCGACGGAGACACTCACCTCGGTGACGGTGCCGGCGTTCTCGGCGAGCACCGGGATTTCCATTTTCATCGACTCCAGCAGCACCAGGGTGTCGCCGGCTCCGATCCGGTCGCCCTTGCGAACGACGACTTCAAGCACACTGGCCACGATCTCAGCGCGCACATCCTCGGCCATGCCCCTATCGAACCACACCACTCCGGTGCCCGGCAGGTCATGACACCGTGAGAGACTAAAGAAACGTAGCGAAGACGCAGCGAAGAAGTAGCGAGAACCCGCGGCGGCAGTCCGCGACAGTCACAACGGAGGTATCACCATGGCCAAGCGAGGCCGGAAGAAGCGCGCGCGTAAGCACAGCAAGGCCAATCACGGCAATCGGCCGAACGCCTGATCTGCAGGCCCAGCGCTACAAAGCCAGAGAAGCCGGCGTCACACTCATTGGTGACGCCGGCTTCTCTGTACCTGCGTAGCTTCTCGGCCTGCGTATTTTCTCGTCCTGCCGGGAACCTAGGTATGCCGGATGATCGTGGTGCGGCTGATCTGCATCCGAACCCGCTCCACCAGGTAGGACGGTGCGCGTTCGCCACTGCACTTGGCGGCGATCAGCGCCTTGATCCGCTCCTCGACCCCGTAATGCCGCAGACAGGCCGGGCACTGCTCAAGGTGGTGCCGTAACCGATCGCGGGTGTCGTCAGTGACTTCCCCGTCCAGCAGGGTCCAGACCTCGGCGATGACCAGCGCACAGTCGCTGTGCCCCGGATCGGGGTCGGACCGGATGTCACTGGTGGTCATGACGACACCTCCTCGCCGGCGTCCACACCCTGGTCGCCGCGCAGCATGCCGCGGTCACGGGCGACGTCGGCGAGGAGCCCGCGCAATTGGCGTCGCCCACGGTGCAGGCGCGACATCACGGTCCCGATCGGCGTCTCCATAATGTCCGCGATCTCCTTGTAGGGGAAACCTTCCACGTCGGCCAGATACACAGCCAGCCTGAACTCTTCTGGTAACGCCTGGAGCGCCCGTTTGATTTCACTATCGGGAAGTTTTTCCAGCGCCTCCACCTCCGCCGAGCGCAGACCGGTCGAGGAATGCTCGGCGTTCGCGGCCAGTTGCCAGTCGGTGATCTCGTCGGTGGGGTACTCCGCGGGCTGGCGCTGCTTCTTGCGGTAGGTGTTGATGTAGCTGTTCGTCAGGATCCGGTACAGCCACGCTTTGAGGTTGGTGCCCTCCTTGAAGGACCGGAACGCGGCGTAGGCCTTGATCATGGTCTCCTGAACCAGATCCTCGGCATCGGAGGGATTGCGGGTCATCCGCAGCGCGCCGCCGTAGAGCTGATCCATCAGTGGAATGGCATCCCGCTCGAACCGGGCCGTCAGCTCGGCGTCGGTCTCCTCGTGGGATGCGAGCGCGTCGGAGTCAGGAGTCATATCACCAGCATCGTAGGGAACTCCGAATCACCGTTCGTACCGCCACCCCATCGGCAGCGCCGCGTGAAATATTGGTTACGCCATGGGAATGTCCACCGCTGTCGTCACCGCCCTCATCGCAATCGCCACCGTCGTGGTGGCGGCCTCCATAGCCGTGTGGCAGGTGCGGCGGCGTGCCGTGTTCCGTGCCGCCCTCGCGAGCCGGGGTTTGCAGATCAGCCGGAGTGGCAACGACACCATCGTCAAACCGGATGTCGGCGACTGGTCGGTCACCATGACTCGCGCGTTCGTTTCGCAGATGTCCCCGCCAGGCACCCACATCGTGGTCAGCACCTGGACGAGTCCCACCCCACGCACGACGGGTGCCGTCCTCGTCGTAGGGCCCGCCCCACCCCCGGAACTGCGGGAGCTGACCATCGCACTGTTGGGTTCTGCAACCCCGGCCATGACCGGATGGCTGGGTATCGACCGGGTCAGCGGTGGACGCCCACTCGAGCCGGTGCCTTCGGTGGACCACCGACTGTTGGCTTTCGCCACAGCCGGCTATCCGTCCCGTGGCGAACTATCGGGTGTCGCCAGTGCGGTGACTGAGTGGTGTTCGCGTTACGGAACGGAGCGGGAACAGCCCGCAATCACGTTCGATGAGACCGGGGTGCGCGTTCGGGTGCGCGCGGACGTCCTGAGGTCGCTGGATCAGGTCGAGGCGTTCATTGAGCTCGGCACGCGGTGCCGCGACGCCATCGGTTTCTGATGCTGGCCGCGACATGGTCGGCGATCGGTCTGCTTGCCGGCGCGCTCGGTTACCGCTGGCGCCATCACACTCTTCGGTTGTGCGCCGTAGTGGTGCTGACCGTCGTCGCGCTCCTCGTTGCCCTGGCGACGACCGGAGACGTCGCGCCGGTACTGGTCGGGGATGCGACGAAAATCCTCGTCGGGACTGTGCTGCTGTCGCTGGTTGCGGTGCTGCTGACCGTCCGCGCACTGCCTCGGCTTAGCAGCCGTCGCGACCGTGGCAGCGTCACCTTTGTCTGCTGCGCACTGGCAGGCGGCTACCTGGTGGTCGCGATGTTCTTGACGACTGCCGCAGACGAGCATCTGCGCGTAGGCCAACTGCCCCAGCTGCGCACCCGCGATGAGTTCCTCGCCCGCCGTGACGGCCCGGAGCAGTTGGGGGGCGTTCTTATGGAGGCAACCCTCAGTGATCGGAATCCCGGACCCGAAAACGTCGTCGCGTCGATCTCTTGCCCAACGATCGGCGGTGTTCGGATTCCCGGAACCGCCGCACGACTGCCAGACCGCTACCTCCTGGAGTTTCCCGGCGGACCACCGGTCATCGCGGCAGGGATCACCTCACCTCTTCAGGCCTGGCGGTGGCCCCTGGATCACGACACCGGCTCCGCTGAGTGCGTGCTGCGGCATTCCGCTCCGGTTGTCGTCTGGGGGGACATCCGGAAGGGGATGGGTGGCGACACGTCGACATCACAGACCGGACTGGCCGATACCCAGTTGATCGCGGCCGGAGACATCGCCTCCTTCGTGCGGGACTACGTCCCCGCTTCCCAGCGGACCGGGCGGGCAGTCCAGGCCCTCGCCGTCCTCAACGTAGGACTCGGAGCCCTGATGATCGCGGTGGGCGTCGCTACGTGGCGCAGGCTCACCCGGTACGGCCTGGACACTCCACCGAGAATCATGTGGCGATCCGGGTGACCCCGTACGGCCAGTTGGGCCGTGCGGGCTCTCGTGATTCGTGGTCGCTAGGGTGACGCCATGGGCACCTTCTCCGGCAAAACCATGTTCATCTCCGGCGCCAGCCGCGGTATCGGTCTGGCGATCGCCAAGCGAGTGGCCGCCGACGGCGCCAACATCGCGCTGGTGGCCAAGACCACCGAGCCGCATCCGAAGCTGCCCGGCACCATCTACACCGCAGCCAAGGAGATCGAGGAGGCCGGCGGACAGGCCCTGCCGATCGTCGGCGACGTCCGTGACGGAGATTCGGTGGCCGCAGCCGTCGCTCGGACGGTCGAGCAGTTCGGCGGGATCGACATGTGCGTCAACAACGCCAGCGCCATCAACCTCGGGTCCATCGAACAGGTGCCGCTCAAGCGTTTCGACCTGATGAACGGTATCGAGGTGCGCGGCACCTATGCGGTCTCCCAGGCCTGCATCCCGCACATGAAGGGCCGGGAGAACCCGCACATCCTGACCCTGTCCCCGCCGATCCGGCTCGAACCCAAGTGGCTGCGGCCCGCCCCGTACATGATGGCCAAGTACGGGATGACGTTGTGCGCGTTGGGTATTGCCGAAGAACTCAAGGACGCCGGGATCGCCTCGAACACGCTGTGGCCACGCACCATGATCGCCACCGCGGCGGTGCAGAACCTGCTCGGCGGCGATGAGTCGATGGCCCGCTCCCGCAAGCCCGAGGTGTACGCCGACTCCGCCTACGCGGTGCTGAGCCGGCCCGCGCGCGAGTACACCGGACATTCCCTGCTGTGCGAGGACGTGTTGCTGGAGTCCGGCATCACCGACCTGTCGGTCTACGACTGCGTCCCGGGCTCGGAGTTGGGCGTGGACCTGTGGGTGGACAGCCCGAATCCGCCGGGGTACGCCCAGCCCTAGGGATGCGCCCACGCGGCGCGGATTTTTGTCGGGCTGCCTCGATAGAATTCGAACATGCATTCGAAGGATGTCGACGGGGCGGTCGAACAGATCGACGCCGCCATCGACGTCCTCGAATCGATCGATCTGACCGGCCTGAACGCCGGGGATCTCATCCGGCTGGCCGGTCGCTGCGAGACACTCGTCCGCCGGCAGGCGGTGGTGCGTGGCGACATCGCCCTGGAGGTCGGACGCCGGGACGTCAGCGAGGTAGGTGGGGCGCCGCACAGGGTGCTGGCCGACTGGCTGCGGATCAGCCCCGCCGAGGCGCGCCGGCGGGCGGCCATGGTGGAGCCGCTGACGGGGCGGACCGCACTGACCGGCGAGCCGCTACCCGCGCGCCAGCCCGCGACAGCACAGGCCTGGCGGGAGGGCGTGCTCGACGTCGAGCATGTGCGGGTCATCCAGCGGTTTCTGGCCGACTTGCCGATCGCGGTGCCACGCGATGACCGGGAGGACGCCGAGGCGTTCCTCGCCGGACATGCCCGCACACTGCGGCCGGATCAGCTGGCCCGACTGGCTGAGAGGTTGGCGCTGACGCTCAACCCCGATGGCGATTTCAGCGACGCCGACCGGGCGCTGCGCCGGGGATTCACCTGGAGCAGGCAGGACGCCAACGGGATGAGCACCGGGCGGCTCGTGGCCACCCCGGCACTGCGGGCCGAGTTCGACGCATGGTTTGCCAAGTTCGCCGCCCCCGGCGTGTGCAATCCGGCTGACCCGCACCCCGCCGTCGACGACCAACCCAGCCAGGACCAGATCGACGCCGACCGGCGCACCCATGCTCAGCGTCAACACGATGCCCTGTCCGCGCTCGTGCGCGGCCAACTCGGTGACCCGAAACTGGGCACCCACCGGGGACTCCCCGTCACGGTGATCATCTCAGCGAGCCTGCAAGACCTGCAGAGCCAGGCCGGGCTCGGCGTGACCGCAGGTGGCACCGTCGTCCCGATGAGCGACGTCATCCGGATGAGCAGCCACGCGTACCACTATCTGACCGTGTTCGACGAGTCGTCCGGACGCTCGCTGTGGCTGGGACGGAGCAAGCGCATCGCCTCCGCCGATCAGTGGGTGGTCCTCTATGAATCGGACAGGGGGTGCACGTTCCCCGGATGTACCGTTCCGGGCTACGGCTGCCAAGCCCATCACGCCGTCAAGGGCTGGGCGCAGGGCGGGTCCACCGACATCGACGATCTGACGCTGGCCTGCGGGCCGCACAACCGTCTGGTCGAACGGTGCGGCTGGACGACCCGCAAACGCAGCGACGGAACGACCGAATGGCTACCGCCACCTCAGCTACCGCTTGTCGGCGGAGTGAACTCCTACCACCACGCGGACAAGGTCGTCCGCCGGTTCCGAAGGGCGAAGGAGTGAGGATCGGGGGTTGGTTGTGCCCGGCTCTTGGCTCAGCCCTTACCGATCCCGAAACGGCGAAGCCCGTGGCCGGCGAAAGCCCGCATGGCCGCCAGCGCCAGCTTGACCTGGCTCTTCGACGAGGAGTACCAGAGCAGCTCGGACTTCTGGGTCGGGATCCGCGGGGCGGTGATGGCCTGCTGCCGGCAGAACTTGATCAGTCCCGCCGCTCCGCCCGCCCGGTATCCGATACCGGATTCCTTCCAGCCGCCCATCGGCAGGCCGGGGCAGAACACGTTGGTCAGCGCGTCGTTGACGTTGACCGCGCCGCACTCCAGCCGCCGGGCCACCCGCTCGCCGCGGGCGTTGTCCCCGGTCCACACGGTGGCGGACAACCCGTACTTGGAATCGTTGGCCAGCCGCACGGCCTCGTCCTCATCGGCGACCTTGACCACCGGCAGGGTGGGCCCGAAGGTCTCCTCGGCGATGCAGGTCATCTCCGGGGTGACGTCGGCGAGCACGGTCGGCTGGAAGAAGGTGCCCCGCCCTGCGGGCTTGCCGCCTGCCAGCACCCGGGCGCCGGCCTCGGTGGCCTCATCGACGTGACGGGCGACGATATCCCGCTGGGCGGCGGTGGCCATCGCGCCGACGTCGAAGGTCAGACCCGGCGCGGATTCGCTCCCCTGCTGAAGTTTGCGGACGTTCTCGGTCAGCCGGGCGACGAACTCGTCGTACACCGGAGCCTCGACATAGACCCGCTCCACCGAAACGCACACCTGCCCGGAATTGAACATCCCGCCCCAGGCGATGCCGTTGGCGGCGCGCTCGACATCGGCGTCGGCCAGCACGATCGCCGGGTCCTTACCGCCGAGTTCCAGGCTGAACGGCTTGAGCTGCTCGGCGCAGGCCACCCCGACCTTGCGGCCGGTGGCCGTCGACCCGGTGAAGTGGACGTAATCGGACACGTCGATCACCGATGCGCCGGTGGCGCCATAGCCGGTGGCCAGCGCCAGCACCGGCGGAGCACCGACCTCGTTCCAGCCGCGGACGAACTCGACGGCCGAAAGCGGAGTCACCTCAGAGGGTTTCAGCAAGACCGCCGCCCCGGCGGCCAGCGCGGGCACCACGTCCAGTGCCAGCATCGCCAGGGGGAAATTCCACGGCTCGATGATCCCCACCACCGGGTAGGGCCGGTAGACCGTGGTGAGCTTCTTGACGCGGTAGAGCAGGCTGTGCGGGGTCGGGTGCTTGTCGGCGAGGAACTCCTCGGCGTGGCCGGCCCAATAGTTGATCGAGTCGGCCAGGGCGACCGCCTCGACGCTGGCGTCGCCGCGGGACTTGCCGGTCTCCGACATCAACACGTCGGTGAGATGGCCGGTGTTGTCCAGGACCCACTCCTGCCAGCGCATCATCCAGGTCTTGCGACCGCGCGGGCCGATGGCCTCCCACTCGGCCTGTGCGGCGCGCAGTTGACGGGCTTTCTCGGCGACAACCTCGGGGCTGTCGACGGGCACCGAACCGACGACGCTGCCGTCGGCCGGGTTGTGCACGGTGATGGTGTCTGTGCTGGTCTGAACCGCAGTCATGCTGCGAGCTTAGAACAAACCCACCGGTTGGTTGCCCGGCCCTGCCGGTTCGATGAGCTCAGGACCGTTGTTGGCGACGTTGTTGACCATTGTCGACACCTCCCGCATTGCCATCGGGGCGGTGTCCGGCGGGCCGACGAGCAGATCCTGTGGCGCGGGGGCCTCCGGATCGAGCCAGCGGTCCCAGTCGGATTCGGCGAGCACCAGGGGCATCCGGTCATGCACCCGGGCGAAACCGCCGACCGCATCGGTGGTGATGACGGTGCAGGTCAGCATGGGTTCAGCCGCTGGGTCCGGACCGGGGCGCCACACCGACCACAGCCCGGCCACCAGCAGCGGTTTGCCGTCCGGCCGGAAGAAGTAGAACGGAGTCTTGCGGCCCCGCCTCGGATGAGTTCCGGCGCCCTCCGCGTGGGGTTCGTTGGGCTGCCACTCGTAGTAACCGTCCATCGGGATCAGGCAGCGCTTACGGGCCGCGGCGGACCGGAACGCCGGCGAGGTGGTGACGGTTTCGGCGCGGGCGTTGATCAGTTGCGGGCCACGGGTGGGCGGGCCACCGTCGGGGCCGGGTTTCACCCAGGACGGCAGCAGTCCCCAACGCATCAGCCGGATGCGACGGTGGTCCTCGCGGTCGACGACGGCCACGATCGGGGTGGTCGGCGCCACGTTGTAGTTAGCGGCACCGTAGTTAGCGGCACCGTAGTTAGCGGCACCGTAGTTAGCGGCACCGTAGTTGGAGGCACCGCTCACGCCGGTCTCGTCGATCGCATCAAGTTCCAGGGCCAGCCGAGCAGGATCGGTGGTCATTGCGAAACGCCCGCACACACCACCATTGTGACGGGCCCTTTGCCGGACCGGCGGGACGCAGCAGGGCAGGATGGAGCCGTGAACCTCTGGCCTGCCCCTACCGCCCCCGGACCGGTGCATGCCACGGTGGCGGTCCCGGGCTCGAAGTCGATGACGAACCGGGCGCTCATCCTGGCCGCGCTGGCCGCCGCGCAGGGTGGCGGCCCGTCCCACCTCACCGGGGCGTTGCGCAGCCGTGACACCGACCTGATGATCGGCGCGCTGCAGACCCTCGGGTTCACCGTCGACGGTGCCGGCGCCGACCTGGTCGTCGGCGGGGGCCTGGATGCCGGAACGGACGCCCGCATCGACTGCGGCCTGGCCGGCACCGTGCTGCGCTTCGTCCCGCCCCTGGCCGCGCTCGGTTCGGCGGCGGTGACGTTCGACGGCGACGAGCAGGCTCGGGCCCGGCCGATCACTCCCCTGCTGGATGCGCTGCGCGGACTCGGCGTCGATATCCGCACCGCTGCTCCCGACGCCGGACTGCCGTTCACCGTGCAGGGCCACGGTGCGGTGGCCGGCGGCACGGTCCGCATCGACGCCTCGGCGTCCTCGCAGTTCGTCTCCGGCCTGCTGCTGTCGGGGGCCGCGTTCACCGGGGGGCTGACCGTCGAGCACACCGGGACCACGGTGCCCTCAGCCCCGCACATCGCGATGACGGTGGCCATGCTCGCCGAGGCCGGCATCGAGGTCGACGACACCGTGCCGAACCGCTGGCGGGTCGCCCCGGGCCGGGCGAAGGCCCACCGGTGGGCGATCGAACCGGACCTGTCCAACGCGGTTCCGTTCGCCGCCGCGGCGGCGGTGACCGGCGGGCAGGTTCGGATCACCGGGTGGCCGACCATCAGCGTCCAGCCCGCACCGATCATCCTGGCCATCCTTCGCCTGCTGGGATGCACTGTCGCCCATCAGGATTCCGCCCACGCAGATTCCGACCATGAGAATTCCGACCATAAGGATTCGGGTCTTCTGGTGACGGGACCGAACGGCTACAGCGGTTTCGACATGGACCTCAACGAAGTCGGCGAGCTGACTCCGTCGATGGCGGTGCTGGCCGCGCTGGCCGAGCCGGGCTCGGTGTCGCGGCTCACCGGGATCGCGCATCTGCGCGGTCACGAGACCGATCGGCTCTCCGCCCTGAGCACTGAGATCAACCGGCTCGGCGGGGACTGCGTCGAAGAACCCGACGCCCTGGTGATCACCGCCCGGCCGCTGCACGGCGGCGTCTGGCACTCCTACGCCGACCACCGGATGGCGATGGCCGGTGCGATCGTCGGGCTGCGGGTGCCCGGCGTTCAGGTCGAGAACATCGCCACGACCGCCAAGACCCTGCCGGAGTTCCCCGCGCTGTGGGCGGCGCTGCTGGGGTCGGTTTGATCGCACGCGAGTACGACGAGTCCGATGTGCACGTCCGCGCCGGACGCCGCGGCTCCCGTCCGCGCACCAAGACCCGACCCGAGCACGCCGACGCCGAATCGGCCATGGTCGTGACGGTGGATCGGGGCCGGTGGGGATGCGTCCTGAGCGATCCGCACCGCCGGGTGACCGCCATGCGGGCCCGCGAACTGGGCCGCACCCCGATCGTCGTCGGCGACCAGGTGGACGTGGTCGGCGATCTGTCCGGGCGGCCCGACACGCTGGCCCGGATCGTGCGCCGCGGTCCCCGCCGCAGCGTGCTGCGCCGCACCGCCGACGACACCGACCCGACCGAACGGGTGGTGGTCGCCAACGCCGACCAGATGATGGTGGTGGTGGCACTGGCCGACCCGCCTCCGCGCACCGGATTGGTGGACCGGGCCTTGATCGCCGCCTACACCGGGGGCCTTCGGCCCATCCTGTGCCTGACCAAGACCGACCTCGCCCCGGCGGAGCCCTTCGCCGAGCAGTTTGCCGATCTGGACCTGACCGTGGTGACCGCCGGACGCGACCAACCGCTGGAACCGGTGCACCAACTCCTGGACGGCCATACCACGGTGCTCCTCGGCCATTCCGGCGTCGGTAAATCCACCCTGGTGAATCGGCTTGTGCCGCAGGCAGATCGGGCCACGGGCGACGTGTCGGGGGTGGGCAAGGGCCGGCACACCTCCACCCAGTCGGTGGCGCTGCCGTTGGCCGCCGGAGGGTGGGTGATCGACACCCCCGGGCTGCGGTCGTTCGGGCTGGCCCATATCGCCCCCGACGACGTCGTCACCGCGTTCTCCGATCTGGCCGCGGCGGTGGCGGACTGCCCCCGCGGCTGCGGGCATCTCGGCCCGCCCGCCGACCCGGAGTGCGCGCTGGACGCGCTCGAGGGCGCTCCGGCCCGGCGGGTGGCCGCCGCCCGCCGACTGCTGACCGTGCTTCACCAACAGCGTGCTTCACCAACAGGAGGAGAGACAGACAGGATGAGAGATCAATGAGCACCACCGTGGGCGGCGTCCCGCTCATCACCCTGAACGACGGCCATCAGATCCCGCAGTTGGGGTTCGGGGTGTACCAGGTTCCCCCGGAAGAGACCGCAACGACCGTTCGCACGGCGGTGGAGATCGGCTACCGGCACATCGACACCGCTCAGATGTACGGCAACGAGAAAGGCGTCGGTCAGGGGATCCGGGATGCGGGTGTCGACCGTGGCCACGTGTTCATCACCAGCAAGCTCAACAACGGTTTTCACCGCCCGGATGACGCCCGCCGGGCCTTCGACCAGACGCTGGCGGATCTGGGCACCGACTACGTCGACCTGTTCCTCATCCACTGGCCGCTGCCCACCCGCTACGACGGCGACTTCGTCTCCACCTGGAAGACGTTGGAGGAGTTCAAGGCCGACGGCCGGGCCCGCAGCATTGGGGTGTCCAACTTCGAGATCCATCACCTCGAGGAACTCGCCCGCGAGACGCAGACGGTGCCCGCGGTCAACCAGATCGAGGTGCATCCGTATCTCACCAACGACGCGGTCCGGGCCTACGGCGTCGAGCACAACATCGTCACCGAGGGATGGTCGCCGATCGCCCGTGGCAACGTACTGACCGACCCGGTGGTGTTGCGGATCGCGCGGGCCACCGGGGCGCACCCGGCCCAGGTGGTGCTGCGCTGGCATATCGAACGGGGCGATGTGGTGTTCCCCAAGTCGATGCACCCACAGCGGATCAAGGAGAACTTCGAGATCTTCGACTTCGAGATCAACGACGAGGAGATCGAGGCGCTCACCGCACTCGACCGCGGTGAGAAGGGGCGCCAGGGGCCGCACCCGGACGTGTTCGACTGGATCGGCTGATCCGGTCTCAGCGCCCTGTTCGGGTTCAGCGCTCAGCGCAAGCGCGAGGCCCGGGAGCGCACCTCGGCGATCGCCGTCCGCAGACCGCGACGGTGTTCGGCGGGTGCCAGCGCGTCGAACATCCGCTCGCTGCGGGTCTCCGGCGCGTTGTCGGCGCTGTCGCGCAGGAACCGGTTGGGCAGCGACAGCTTGGCGATGGTGCGCCAGGTCTTGGCATACTGCACCGGCAGCGGGCCACTGGTGTAGGGCAGGTCGTACTTGGCGCACAGGGCGCGCACCCGGACCGCGATCCCGGGCAGTCGGTGGCTGGGCAGGTTCGGGTACAGGTGGTGCTCGATCTGGTAGGCCAGGTTGCCGGTGAGGAACCCCAGCGCCGGGCCGGCATCGATATTGGCGCTGCCCAGGAGCTGACGCAGGTACCACTGGCCGCGGGTCTCCCCCGCCATATCGGTGAGGCTGAACTTCTCCGCCCCGTCGGGGAAGTGTCCGCAGAAGATCACCGCATTGGCCCACAGGTTGCGGAGGAGGTTGGCGGTGGCGTTCGCCACCGCCGTCGAGGCGAATCCGACCCAAGCCGTCGAGGCGAATCCGGCACGAGCCCGCGCGGCGAAGCCGACCCGAGCACCCGAGGCGAAGCCGACCCGGGAGCCGTCCCCCTTCACGACCCGAACCAGCGCCGTCAGCGCCGGGAAGGCAACGTAGTCCTTGGCCAGCTGGCGGCCCGCCTTGGCACCGAACTCCCGCAGCCGGACCACGGTGGCCGGCCGGGTCTCGGGGTCGGCGAGCTTGCCGATCTCCAAGTGCTGCAGCGCGATTCCCCACTCGAACCCGATGGCGAGCATCGCGTTGAACGGCACGTTCAGCAGGTTGCGCGGTCGCCACGGGTCGTCGCGGGTGACCCGCAACAGTCCGTACCCGACATCGTCGTCCATGCCGAGGATGTTGGTGTACTTGTGGTGGGCGACGTTATGGGTGATCCGCCAGTGTTTGGAGACACCGGCCATATCCCACTCCCAGGTACTGGAGTGGATCTCCGGGTCGTTCATCCAATCCCACTGGCCGTGCATGACGTTGTGGCCGATCTCCATGTTCTCGATCACCTTGGCCAGCGCCAGGGTCAAGGTGCCGGCCCACCACGTCCGGCGCCGCGAACCGACGGCCAGCAGCACCCGGCCGGTGACCTCCAGCCCACGCTGAACGGCGATGGCGCGCCGGATGTAGCGGGCGTCGGCGGCACCCAGCGACTCCTCCACGTCGCGGCGGATGGCGTCCAGTTCGGTTCCCAGCGCCTCGATGTCGGCCTCGGTGAGGTGCGCGAATGCTTCGATATCGGTGATTGCCATCAGATGTCCACCACACAGTCTCCCGCCGGAGCAGTCACGCAGGTCTGCACCCGGTTTCCTGGTTCGTACTCGGTGCCGGTCCGCAGGTCTCGCGCCCGGCCGTCGACCAATGTCACCACGCAGGTGTGGCAAATGCCCATCCGGCAACCGAACGGTGGCAGAACACCCGCCTGCTCGCCGGCTTCCAGCAGGGTGGTCGCCCCGTCGGCCCGCACCTGCCGCCCGCTGCCGGCGAAGGTGACCATGCCTCCCGCGCCGGCGTCGCGCGCCACCGGGGCGGCGAACCGCTCGGTGTGCAACCGCTCAGCCAGGTCGGCTCCCGCCCAGTGCCGTTCGGCGTCGTCGAGAAGTCCACTCGGCCCACAGGCCCAGGTCTGCCGCTCACGCCAGTCCGGCACCAGGTCGCCGATCCGGGCCACGTCCAGCCTGCCCTCGCTGCGGGTGGTCCGCACCGTCAATCGGTAGCCCGGGCAGGTCCGGCTCAGCTCGGCCAGTTCCGCCCCGAACAGCACATCCTCGGCGGACGGGGCGGAATGCACGTGCACGATATCGACCCCACCGAGCGCACCGCCCCCACCGAGCGCACTGCCACCGCCTGCACCACCCGGACCGATCTGGTTGCGCCGCTTCATGGTTCGCAGCATCGCCAGCACCGGGGTGAGACCGGATCCCGCAGTCAGGAACAGGATCGACGCCGGCGGCGGTTCGGGCAGCACGAAGTCCCCGCGCGGGGCGGCCAACCGGACCACCGTGCCGGGGGCGAGCCCGGAGACCAGGTGGCTGGACAGGAAGCCCTCCGGCATCGCCTTGACCGTGACGGTCACGATGCGCGAACCGGCCCGGGGCACCGAGGTCAGCGAATACGACCGCCAGCGCCACCGGCCGTCGACCAGGACCCCGATGCCGATGTACTGCCCGGCCCGGTAGTCGTGACCGAAGCCGCGGCCGGGCCGGATCACCAGAGTGGCCGAGTCCCGGGTCTCGGGGCACACCTCGAGAATTCGGCCCCGCAGCTCACGCGCCGACCACAGCGGATTGAGGAGGCTGAGGTAGTCGTCGGGCAGCAGCGGCGTGGTGAGCAGGCCGGGCAGCGCACCGACGGCGGTGCCGACAGCCCGACGCAGCAGGCCGGTCACAGCAAGTCGATCAGGAATGGCAACTCGCTCCGGTCGTACCAGGCCAGGTCGTGATCCTGGGCATCGCCGACGGTCAGTTCGGCGTCCTCGTCGCCGAGATCCGCCTCGTCGATCACCGCGATCGCGGCCTGCACCGCCGGTTCGGCCGCGGCGTTGTCGACGTAGGCCGCCGCCACCTGGTCCAGTCCGACCGGACCGTCGATCCGCACCACGGCGTCATCGAGATCAGGGCGCGGGTTCGCCTCGGCGTCGGCGATGAGCACCGCCCGTCGCGGACGGGCGCCCGGCTCGGCGGCGAGCAACCGCAGGGAGGCCAGCGCCGCCTCGCCGATCGCCACTTCGCCGAGTTCCTCGTCGTCGCCGTGCGCGTAGGACTCCCGCAGCGCGGGCGTCACCGCAAAGGCTGTTCCGCTGAGCGGCTGGATGGACCCGTCATCGACGAGCCGCTCCAGCATGGACAGCGTCGCTGGAATGTAGACCCGCATCGGTTCCAGGCTACCTGCGGCTACTTGTCGGCTTCAGGATCCCCGGTGAGGGTGGCGGCGAAGTCGGGAACATAGGTCGACAGGTCACGCGGGGGCCGGCGGTAGTTGCCGACCTGCGGGCGCTTGGGCAGCACGACCTTCTCGATCTCGACCTCGTGGTACGGGATGGTCGACAGCAGGTGGGAGATCATGTTCAGCCGGGCGTTCTTCTTGATGGCCGACTCCACCACGAACCAGGGGCTGGCCGGGGTGTCGGTGTGCACCATCATGTCGTCCTTGGCCCGGGAGTAGTCCTCCCAGCGGTAGACGGACTCCAGATCCATCGGGCTGAGCTTCCAATGCCGCAGCGGGTCGTTCATCCGGGACTTGAACCGGCGCAGCTGCTCCTCCTCGGAGACCGAGAACCAGTACTTGCGCAGCAGGATGCCGTCGTCGATGAGCATCTGCTCGAAGATCGGGCACTGCCGCAGGAACAGCGCCTCCTCCTGCGGGGTGCAGAACCCCATCACCCGCTCCACTCCGGCACGGTTGTACCAGGAGCGGTCGAATAGCACGATCTCGCCCTTGGAGGGCAGGTGCTCGATGTAGCGCTGGAAGTACCACTGTCCCCGCTCCCGTTCGGTGGGAGCCGGCAGGGCTGCGATGCGCACGCTGCGCGGGCTGAGGTACTCGGTGATCCGCTTGATGGTGCCACCCTTGCCGGCGGCGTCACGGCCCTCGAACAGGATGACGATCCGGGCGCCGGTGGCCTTGGCCCAGTTCTGCACCTTCACCAGCTCGGTCTGCAGCCGGTACAACTCGGCTTCGTAGACCTTGTTGGGAACCTTGCGGGTCTTCTCCGTGGCGGTCTTCTGGGCCTTATGCCCGGCGCCGTCCTTGCCCTGCGACTTGCTCACCGCGGCATCGTACGACCCCGCGCCCCCGCGCGACTAAACTTTTCGCCGTCTTCCCACCCGTGCCGGATCTCAGGGAGTTGCACCCGATGGCCGTTTACGTCGCCACCCACAAGCGCGTCGCACTGCCCCGCAGCGACTGGCTGACCCCGATCGGGCTGAACGGCTACCGCGACGAGAACGTGCACATCTGCGACGCCGACGGCGCGGACAACATCTCCCATCTCAACCGCAGCTACGGCGAACTGACCGGGTTGTACTGGCTGCTCAAGCATTGCCGCGACGACTACGTCGGGTTGTGTCACTACCGGCGCCTGTTCACGTTCAAACCCCTGCCGGCCCCGGACATCCACTATCCGGCGGTGTGGACGATGGACACCTCCGACGACACGTTCGCCTACTTGGCCTCCGATGAGCAGAAGCACCGGATGCTGGCCCTGCTGGACACCTACGACTTCATCGTGCCCCGCCCGATCATCTACGCGGAGACGGTCGCGACGTCATTCGTCAACGCCCACGGCGAGCTGTTCTGGGACCATTTCCTCCGGTCATGTCAGCGTGAGTTCGGTTATGACGTCAGCTATTTCGACCAGGAGACCCGGTTCTACTGCGGCAACATGTTCGTCACCACCGCCGAGCGGTTCCGCAGGTTCGCCGAGTCACTGTTCCGGGTGGTCGATCACGTGCACGACCAGCTCGGTGAGATCGAGGACATGCCGGAGGTCCGGTACGCACCGCACCGCTATCCGGGTTACATCGCCGAACGGTTCATGGGTATCTACATCCACAAGATGGGGCTGCGGATCTTCGAGACCCCGATGGTGTGGCTGAACTGAGCCGGCCTGTTCACTGGGCCGCGTCGATCAACTCCTCGAGGGACTGGGCGAGCAGCTCGCGAAACACCTCCACATCGCTCATCGCGTCCCGGTCGGCGTTGATGCCGAAGTAGAGCATCCCGCAGTAGGACGTCACCCCGATCGCCAGCACCTGGTCGTGCAGCAACGGCGGCACCGTGTAGGTCTCCAGCAGTTTCGCCCCGGCGACGTACATCTGGCTCTGCGGCCCCGGCACATTGGTGATCAGCAGGTTGAACTGCCGCGCCGGGAACTGGGTGGCGACCCGGGTACCCATGGCGTGCAGGGTGGGCGGCGGGAACCCCGACAGCGTGACGATCGTGCGCGCGTCGACCAGTTTGGCCGCCGCCGAGTACGACTCGGTGGCATGGGCGATCTGGGACAGCCGGACCACCGGGTTGGCCTCCCCGACCGGGAGGTCGATCAGGAACGGCGCCACCTCGCTGATCGCCTGGCCGGGCCCTGACGGCAACTCGGCTTCGGGATAGACCGACGTGGGCGCCATCGCCCTGATCGCGGCGGTCGCGGTGACCGGTTCGGCCCGGGAGAGCAGCCAATTGCGCAACGCCCCGGCGATCACCGTCAGCACGACGTCGTTGACATCGCAGTCGTACCGGGCGCGGATCATCCGGTAGTCGGCCAGCCTGGCTGAGGCCACGGTAAACCGCCGCTGCCGCGACACCTTGGTGTTCAGCGGACTGCTGGGAGCGCTGCCCCGCACCAGGGTGCGGGCCGTGCCGCCAACAACGGCGAGCTCGGCGAGCTCGCCGTTGTTGGCGGCCACCCCGGCCACCGTCGAACGCAGCGCCATCAGTTGCTGACCCGGACGGGCCAGCCAGTCCCCCACCGCCTCGACCATCAGTCGGCCCGCGGTGGGCTCGCGTCCCGGCATCCAGATGTCCTCCGCGGCGGCCGCCGGGCGGCGGCTGCGGTCGGCGATGACGTGGCCGATCTCGCAGGCGGTCATCCCGTTGACCAGGGCCTGGTGGGATTTGATGAACAGTGCCAGCCGATTGTTGGCCAAGCCCTCGATCAGGTACATCTCCCACAGCGGGCGGGTGCGGTCCAGCGGCCTGCCGGCCAGCCGGGAGACCAGTTCGTGCAGTTGGGTGTCGCTACCCGGCGCGGGCAACGCCGAGCGTCGCACGTGATAGGTGATGTCGAAGTCGGGGTCGTCGACCCAGACCGGCCGGGCGATGCCCAAGGTCACCTCGCGGACCTTCTGACGGTAACGCGGGATCTGCGGCAGCTGACGCTCGACGGTCTCCAGTAGCCGCTCGTAGCTCAGCCCGCCGCGGGGCCGGCGCAGAATCGACAGCGAACCCACGTACATCGGCGTCGCGGTGTTCTCCCGCTGGTAGAACGCCGCGTCCGAGGGAGACAGCCGTGTTACCACCTGGTCACCGTATCCGAGCGGCTTTCAGTATCTCAGGGGCTCTCGGTGTCTCAGTGCGTCTCGCTGGCCGAAGGACCCTCGCGGCCCGAGTCACTCTCTGCGTCTGCGGGGCCGTCTCCGTCTTCTGCGGGACCGTCGCTGTCTTCTGCGGGGCTGTCGCTGTCCTCTGAGGGGCTCGCCGTGTCGGGGCGCGACGTGGTGCGCCGCGCCCGCAGCAGGATCAGCACCGCTCCGACGGCGGCCACGGCTGCCATGCCGCCGACCGCCAACCAGAACCAGCTCTCGCCCGACCCCTTGCCCTGGTTCGCCTCCGGCTCGAGCGAGTACTCCGACGCGGGGTTCGGAACGGTGATCGGATCGGTGCCAGGCACGGAGATGATCGCGCGGCCCTCCAAGCCGGGCCACCTGCCCGGCTGTGCGGCGAGGAAGCGCAGCAGCTCGTCGAGCTGCTGGGGAGCTCCGGTGGAGGTGGCGACCAGCAATGTGCGGTCCCCGTCGAACACCGCCTGCAGCGAGCCGAACGGTGGCGCCGGATCCAGATTCAGCGAGACCGACTGCCCCTGGGGGTCGAGACCGGTCACGGTGAGACGGCCCTGCTCCGCGGTGAACGGCAGCGGAGCGTCCGCGTTGTTCCAGCCGCCGGACGAGATCAGGACCGCCGATTCGGGGGCCGCGATGACCTCCCGGAGCGGCTTGACATCCGCCAGCAGCGGTACCGCGCTCGCCAACTGCAGGCCGACCATGATCTGCGCCGCGCGGACCGTGTCGGCGAAGGCGTCATCGGTGATCCCGATCGCGATCCGCGGCATCGCGGCCTGCGGGAGCGACTGGAACCCCTGCGGCAGCGGCGGATTCACCTCCCTGGTCTGGACCGTCGAGTCACTGTCGAGTTGGAGCAGGATCGGAAGATGATCGCCACAGTGACCGGGGTCGCCGGTGGTCCGCACCATCACCTCCACGGTGGTGCCGCGCTTGAGAAGTTTGTTCGGCACCACCACCGTCCGGTCGATGGTGCCGCTGGGCTCGGCCGGCCAGCGCTCGATGATCTCGCCATCCACCGCAACCAACACCTGACCGCCGAAGGCGGTGTCGATGGGCGTGTAGGAACCTTTCAGATGCACCGCGACACCGCCGATTGGATGGCCCCAGCGGGTCTGGTTGATCTCGAACCTCACCGTGGGCCACATATCCTCGTTCTTGAGGTTCGTGATCTTCAGCTGCTCCAGGGAAGCCGTATCGGTGGCTAGTTCCTGCTCGGGGAGGGTCTCGGCGGCCGAATTCTCGCTCACCGCAAAACGCAATGCGTCGTCGTTGAACAATCGCGCCTGGCCGACCAGTTCGTCGCCGGGGCCGGCGACCCGCAGCGCCGGCACGCCCGGTCCGCCTTGCAGGACAAGACCCTTCTTCGGGCCTTCCTTGACGATGATCTGCCGCTCCAGCGGCCCGGACGGAGCAGGCAGGGTCTCCGCCCCGTTCGGAAGTGGCACCACCACCACATCGGGTTGTTGGCCGTTGCGGTTCGCCACCGCGGCGGCGACCTGGACGGCCGCGGTGGACTCGGCGCGCGAGGGTTTGTCCGGCACTGCGATGGTGACCCTGCGAAGCACCTGCGGCAGGAACTCCGCAACGGTACTCGGGGGGATTTCGGTTCCGGCAAAGACGATGCTGCCGTTGACGAACCGGATCGGGAACATCGGGTCCCAGCAGTATCCCTCAATGGGAACAGCGTTCACGGAGACATCGAAACTGGTCCATCCGCCGAAGACCTCCGCGCCGGCCAGCGGAATCTCCATCTCCGGCCGGTCGAGTGGCGGCAGTGGCAGCCGGCTGATGGTTCGCCCGTTCTGGCTGACGGTCACGATCCCGGACCGCAGGTTGACGGGTATTTCGAGGAAGGTTTTCAGCGCCACCGGACTGAGGCCCTTCGGCACCGGGAACGTCAGGCTGGTCTTCGCGACGTCGCGGTTCACCACGAACGACAACGTGCCCCCGGCCCCAATGTCGGCCAACGGAAGCGTCGGTGCGTCGATGACCGCCCCGCCGGCCGCTGTTGGGCCTGGCGGTTCGGGCTGCTCGGGCGGTTCGGCGGCAGCACTCGGCGCTGAACAGACCAGCACCGCAATGACTGCGGCAACGGCTCCGTACCGACGCATGATCACCCCTGTCTTTCACCGATGCGGATCGGCCCGCCCGCAAACACTGTGTTGCCCGAATGTGTCGTTACCCCGAATTTAGCGGTTCGAACGAGAACCAATCGATGCTCATCTCCGCGGGGAATGGGGTCGAGTCGTCCGGGGGACCCGGCCAGTCACCCCCAACGGCAACGTTGATCAGCGCAAACATCGGGTTCTCGAAGACCCACCGGGAGCCATCCGGCAGCGAATCCGGGGTGAACGTGGCCAGCGTGTTGTCGTCGACTCCCACGGTGATGCTGTGTTCCCGGCGGGTCATCCAGTAGTTGTGATACTCCGCGGACATGTCCGAGATGTGCCCTTTGGCCTCGACGTCCGCACCCGGTGCGTGCAGGGCGATGTTGAACGTCGTCGGGCTGTTCACCAGTTCGATGATGTCGATCTCACCGCTCTCCGGCCAGCCGACCTGCTCGATGTTCTCGCCCAGCATCCAGAAGGCGGGCCAGAGGCCCTGCCCGGCCGGAAGCTTCATCCGTGCCGCCACGGTTCCATAGGGAAAGTTGAGCTTCCCACGGGTGACGAGGCGACCCGAGGTATATCCGTCCGGAGTTCTCTGCGCTGTGATGACCAGGTTCCCGTGACCGTCCAACCGGATGTTCTCCGGAAAGTCGGTGTATGTCTGGAGACTGCCGCGCTCCCAGCCGTGGGTGGACGACGGCCCGATATCGGCGGTCCACAAGTCAGGATTGGGCGGCGCGCCGAACGGCCCCAGGAAGTCCTCGAATACCGGACCGGACGCGGTCGGCGCGGCGGCGGCAGAACCGATCAGACCGTCGGAGGCCGAGAGCGCGGGCGCCGAGAGCACCGGCACCAGGAACACGGAGAGGGCCCTGATCAACCCGTGCCTCACGAGCCAGGCCCGACGACGTCGACCGGCCCGCGGTACTCCCGCCAGACCCGTGGGCCGTAGAACAAGACCCCGATGCCGACTGCCGCCAGCCAGCCCAGGGTCAGTCCGGTGAGGCCGCCGTGCAGAGCACCGAACGCAGCGCCGGCCAACTCCAGCACGCTGAGGACACCGACCAGCACCGCCTCCCGGGCGACATTGCCGCTCACCCGCGCCAGAGTCACGTGGTGATCCTTCACGACCAGCCCCAGTCCGCCCACACACAAGATGATCAGTGCGGTGTGGGCATTCGTGGCGTAGTCGTCACCGAAGATCTTCAGAACCAGGTTCCCCAGAACCGCCATCACGAGGATCGCGGCCGCACACACCAGCAGGGAGTACTGGAGTGTCTTGCGGAACTCCATCCGGAAGGTCGCAGTACTGCGGGCCCCGGACGCGAAGAGTGCGACGGCCAATGACAGCGGAATGAAGAACACGAACCCGGCCAGCGACCACGCCGCGTACAGATAGCCCGCCTGTTCGGAGCCCAGCGTGACGTTGGCGAGGATGGGCATGGCGAAATACGCCACCAGAAGAGACGTGTTCAGTGCGTGATGACGGAAGGCGTCGCCCTGCATGCCACGCAGCGCCGTCGGGGTCGGGACAAGCCATCCCCTCGGGACCGAGTAGGTCTTCAGCAGCGCGGCGACGACGAACAGGATTGACACGATGTTGGCCACCAGCCAGCTGGAGAAGATGGCCAGCGACCCGTACTCAGACATGGTGAACGCGGCGGCGATCAGCAACCCGAGTTTGACGACGGATTGAATCGCGTTGCGTCGCAACTGCATTTGGCCGCCGATGATCGACAACAGCGCCTGGTCGAGCAGCAGCCCGATCGCCTGCGTGACGACCGCAGCGGCGAAGATCACCGCGATCCAGGGCTCGCTGCTGATTCCCGGCAATCCCAGGAACGTCACCGGCAGCAAAGCGGCGCAGACCAGCGACACCACTCCGGCGAACAGTCCGGTGACCACGGCGGCCGTCGAGACCAGCGTGCTGCGGTGGTCTGCCATCCGCGGCAGCTGGGCCGTCAGCATGGTCCCGAAGCCGAGCAGGGTCAGCGGCGCCAACAGGTTCATCGCCGAGATGGCCGTTGACGATTCGCCGACGTCGGCGGCGGTGAACGACCGCGCTGCCACCGCCCAGAAGACGAACCCCAGCCCCGCGGTGATGACCGAGGTCGAAGCCAGGGCCGCCGCACTCTGCAACAAGAAACGTAGCTTGCTGCGATGCTCGGCATCTTTATTGCTCATCGGCTCTTACTGCTCATCGGCTTCGGTACGCCTCGACCGCGTCGTCGTACATGGTCTCGATTCGCGAGACGACCGCGCTCACAGTGAACTCCCGGGCCCGGTCGCGGCCCGCGGCGCCGTAGGCCAGCGCCTTCTCGGGGTCGGCCAGCAGTGCCGACAGCGCATCGGCCAGGGCCGCCGCGTCGCCCGGAGGGACCAGCAGCCCGGTGGTGCCGTCGACCACCATGTCCACGATCCCGCCCGACGCAGCCGCGGCCACCGGCCGGCCGGCCGCCATCGCCTCCAGGACCACGGTGGGACAGGGGTCCGACCACACCGAGGGCACCACCACCACGCGGGCCGAGTTGAACAGCTCCACCACCCGGTCGTGGGTCACCTCGCCCAACCACCGCGCCCCCGGGGGGAAGTCCCAGGACTCGCCGGTGCCCATGCGGCCGGCGAGCACCAACTCCGGCGGCGACTGCAGGCGACTGTAGGCGTCGAGCAGCACCGGAATGCCCTTGTCGAAGCTGAGGTCGCCGACGAAGAGAAGTGGCGCATCCGCCGCTGTCGGGGAGATGTCATCGGCAACGATCTCATCCGGGATGAAGTTCGGGATGACCTTCGCGTGGAGAGCGGCACTATGCAGCCAGCTTCCGGCCGGGATGTCGACGGCGTGGGCGACCGCACTGCTGACCGCGGCGACGTCGGTGAGACGGCGGGCGCGGCGGTGCGCCGACCAGGCGTTGGCGGCCAGGGTGACCGGACCGTTGAGCTTGCCGTAGTGCGCCGACGCGCACGGCAGGCAGCGCTTGGGGGCCGGTCCGGGGCAGCGCTCGCGTTCGAACTCCATCAGCCGTTTGGTCGGGCAGATGTGGCTGTAGTCGTGCAGGGTCATCACCAGGGGCACGCGGGCTCTGGCCGTTGGGCCCAGCGCGCTGTTGACGATCCAGTTGTGTGCGTGGACCACATCGAAACCGCCGGTGGCCAGTTCCTCGCGGATCGCGCGGGCGACGATCGGGTCGGGAAGCGGCAGAGCATGAGGACGGACCGGGTCACTGTACAGGGCCGGGAACCGGGAAGCGGCAGTCCGGACACGCACCACCCGGACGCCTTCGACGCGGGACTCCCCCGGCGGCGAATCCTGGCCGGAGGCGAAGCCCAGCAGTGTCACGTCGTGGCCGCGGCCGGCAAGCTTCCGAGCGAGATTCCAGACGTGCCGCTCCTCACCGCCGGCCAGCGGCGGGATGAACTGTGCCAGGTGCAGAATCCTCACCGGGCGACCTCCCGATACAACGCCTCCAACTGGGCGACGCAGTCGTCCCAGGTCGGAATCGGCGGCGGGGCGGTGCGGGGTTCGGCGGCCAGCTTCAGCACCGCAGCGGCGATCTCGGACGGGGAGGCGTCCAGCGGGATCGTCGTCGCCAACCCGTCCCGGCCGAGTTCACTCAGTCCGGAGGTGTCTGCCACTAGAGCCTTGGCGCCGGTTCCCACCGCCTCCATCACCGCGACGGGGTGCGCCTCGTATTCGCTGAGCAGGCACACCACGTCGGAGTCGGAGACGACCCGGCCAAGCCCGGCCCGCTCGGCCGGCCCGAAACCGCGAATGGCGAAGTGCTCGGTGACGCCCAATTCGCCGGCCATTTCCCGCAGCCTGGCCTCGAAGGGGCCGGCGCCGATGATCTCCAGCCGGGCACCGGGCGCCCGGCGCAGAATGTCCGGCATCGCGCGCAGAATCCGGTGATGGCCCTTGTACTCCTCAAGGCGCCCGACGGAGATCACCAGCGGATCCCCCTCGGTGGCCGGGGCGGAGTGATCCACCGGCAGCGGTTCGCATCCGTTGCGGATCAATCGGATCGAGGACTCTGGAATACCGAGAGCCTTGGCGAAGGTCTGCCGCTCAAACTCGCACACCGCCACCAGAGCGGTCGCAGACCTCAGTAGCGGACCGATCGCGCGCCACTGCAGCGGCCGGATGAAGTTCCGCAGACCCGATGAGTTGCCGCCCGTGTGGAAGGTCAACACGGAAGGTATGCGGGACCGCACCGCGGCCAGAGCGGTGGGCGGCACCAGGGTGTGGACACCCTGGACGTGAACCACGTCGTAGGCGGACTGCGACTCCCGCAGATGCCGGCGCAGGCCCGGAGACCAGAGGTAGTCCCGGTTACGGGGGTACGCCGGCCACCGGCGGATGTCGTAGCCGTCAACACGCTCCGACGGCGGCAGTTCGCCGGAGGTGTCGGTGGTCAATACCGTCACCTCGACCCCCAGCGCGGCCAGCCGCCGGGACACCTCGTGCACATGGGTCTCGATGCCGCCCATGTAGGGCAGCGCCCGGGCCGAGACCATGGCGACCCGAAGGGAACCCGCTCCCGCGCTCATCGCGCGTGCCGCCGCTCGGACAGCCGGCGCGACACGGTGCCGACGACGTAACCCACTGTGGTGTAAGCCAATCCGATCACAATCACCGCCGCCCTTGAGAGTCCCGACCAGTCGCCCCGCAGGGCCGAGCCAAGATTACGCAGGACACCCATCGGGAGCGTCACGGTGGAGTAGGACAACTCCGAGGACAGACCGGACTCCACCCCGGTCCGCCGTGCCATCTGCGCCTTGGACAGGCCCTCCGACCAGCAGCGCGAACGGAAGTACGCAAAGGTCTCCCGGTCCAGTGGGACGTGGTGGATCGCCACTGCCCGGTCGTCGTAGAGGAACACGCCGTTCGGCCGTTCCTCGGCGACCCGGATGCAGAACTCCGTCTCCTCACATCCCACCGGGAGCGCGACGGCGGCCGACCGGCCGACATCGGTCAGGAAGCCACCGTCGTCGAACAGCTCGCGCCGGAAGGATGCGTTCGCTCCGATGAGGTTTCGGACGACGCCGGGCCTCTGGCCGACGTAGCTACAGCCCACCACCCAGTCGAATTCCGGCGGCCACCACGCGGGCCGCTGGGTGGTCCAGTCGGGATCGATGCGACCGCCGACACCCAGGACGTTGGGGTCGGTGTATGCACGTTTCAGGGCGGCCAACCATCCGGGCATTGCGGCCGCGTCGTCGTCGAGGAACACCACCACATCTGAGGTGGCCAGTTCGACGCCGGTGTTGCGCGCACCCGAGACGCCATTGCCCGTCTGGCTGTGGTTGGGTACCACGCGCACATCGGGAAGCACCTCGGAGAACCGGGCCTGCAGTGCTGGGTTGTGGTCCACCACCAGGATCAGTTCCTCCGGCGGCGGCTTCTGGGCCTGGACCGAGGCGACGGCCCGCAGTGTGACGTCCCATCGCCTTTCGGTGTAGGCGCAGATCACCACTGCACAACTTGGTTCTGAGCTCATCCGCTTGGCCCTTCCGGGGTGACGTGGATCGCTGCGGGGTCAGCGAGGATGTGACGAACCTTGACAATATCCTCAGTGCCCGCGATCCAGAGCGCCGCTGCCACGACAACGGCCATCAGTGGGGCCAGCACCGCCGCGATGCGCATCGCCCGTCGGGGAATGCCGCCCACGGTACGCCGAACCCAGGAGACGACGGACCCGAAGTTCGCCGCGATCAGCACCGCCGCGCCGGAGTAGATCGTCAGCGGCGTCAGCCATACCCCGAAGAGCACCAGAAACACCGACACCAGGCTCGCACTGGCCAACAACGCCGCACCGGTCATCGCGGGATCCCATTCGGCCCGCACCCGACCGGCCGTGTCACGGATTCGGGGCCAGAGCCTGCTGCGGATCACCAGGGCGATGAACAGCCCGCACCACAGTCCGACAGCCAACTGGGTGGTCCACGCGACCTTCGGCGTGGTTCCGAACCAGCCACTTCTGAGGTCCGCGTAGCCCAGACCGTTCAGGTCGTAGATGGTCACCGGGCCGTGCCGGTAGGCGATGCTGATCCCCGGTACCTCGTCGAACTTCGTCACCTGCCGTGGGGTGAGTTGCTTGCCGTCGTTGGGTTCGCCGTTGAAGAAGTACGACCCGAAGGGCGGCTTGTGCTCGGCCATCCTGCGGTCGACGTAGATGTAGTTCAGCCGCATCGCGCCCGCGGCATCCGTCTCCGCCGTCCCCCAGGTGGTCGCCAGGTACAACGACGAGATCTCGATGTCTCGGGGTCCGTCCGCCACCGGCCACAGCCCGGCCTGGGCACCGAGCAGGACCGAGCTGACCCGGTCCGCCGCGACGCGACTGCCGGCCGGCAACGCCTCACGTGCCCACTGGGCCGCGGCCAGTGACTCGGCATCCATTGACCGGGTGTCGGCGGCCGGGATATACGGGCCGGGCAGATGAGCCCAACTGGGTCCGCTGCCCAGCACGTAGCCGCCGACAAAGGTCCCCGCAGCCAACAAAACCCCGATGATGCGGATGATCACCGCCCGCCGGTGCTCCTGGAAGCCGAAATGGTGTGGTTCACGCCACCAGTACCACGCCGCGAATCCCCCGACCGTCAGGCTGAACGGAATGAAGAGGAAGCTGTTGGAGCGGTCGAAGAGTTCGCCCCCCTTGGGCACGACGCGCGCCGCGAGCAGAGCCGGGATGGACGCCGACAGGACGATCAGCAAGCGCAGCTGCGACTGCTGATGATGACGTTCGCGGTAGGCGGGCACCAGCATCACCAGCACGATCGCACTCAACGCGGCGGCGTAGTACAGCAACACGTACTGGTCGAATGACCGGGACGCCGTTCCGGCGGAGTCCTTGAACAGCTCGCGGCGCTCACCTCCGACGAACTGCACCCGGACGTCGGCGATGATCGGCCCGAAATAGTCCGAGAGCAACCGCCGCTGAACGATCGCCCAGGCGAATGTCGACGCGATGCTGGCGCAGGCCCCGTAGAGAATCCACAACCGCGCCTTGCCGCCCTCGGCGCCCGCCCAGAAGAACAGCAGTCCCGCGGTGAGGAAGCTCGTCACGTGGTGGGTCACCGCCACCGCGAGCAGACAGAGGGTGGCACCCGCCAGGAGCGGCAACGGCTTGTCGGCGGATCGGGCCCGGGCGATGAAGGTGACGGCCGCCAACGCCAGCGGTAACGACATCGTCTGGTAGGCGAACTGCGAGTTGAAGAACACGAACTGCGAGGACATCGCATACACCGCGACCGCGAGTCCACCTGCGCGTTCACTCCCGGTCAACCTCTCGACGGTGTCGCACAGCACCGTCACCAGCACCAACCGGCACACGATGACCACCACCGTCGCGGCGGCCATGGTGGGGATACCCGCCTGGTGCACCAGCAGCGCAACGGCTTCCAGACCAGGATATCTGGGGCTGACCTCCAGCAGGGGGTTGGGCTGGAAGAGTTCGTGCGAGGAGAGAATGTCCCCGAGCGTTCGCATGTGCAGTTGCTCGTCGAAACCGGTGAACAACATCGGGTTGGTGGCCCGCCAGAACAACGTCGGCCCCAGACCCAGACACACCACCGCGGCATTGCGCGTCGCCCGGTGCAGGTGGGAGCTGGTCAGTGCCCACAGTGCCCGGCCGTACATCGCGGCAAGGCTGATATCGGAGATGATCTCGGCGATCTCACGGTGCTCCTGCCGGGCGAGGGCGACCGCGATGACTTGCCCCGCCAGGGCGCACAGTTGCCAGATGAGAAGCTGCCGGATCTGGACGTACGCGTCCTGAGTCGGCGCCTTTCGCCGGAACCACCGCTTGCGATGCTTGGCGCGGTGGTGCGCTACGCCCGCGGGCACACGGGCGCTCTCGGTGTCGTCAACATCCCTCGCCCCGTCCTGCAGAGGCACCTCCGTCACGGCCTCGCCTGAAACCTCACCTGAAAACTCACCAGAAATATTGTACTCCTGTGGCGTGCCGTAATCAGGAAATCGTAAAGGGTGCGCCCGGTCGACACCTGTCGAGCGGCATCGACCCGGGACCTTCGGTCCGCCGACTAGACTGACCCAACCTATGCTCCGCGCCGCCGTGTACCTCCTCGCCTGGCTCGCCTTGGCGCTGCGTTTCGATCGCTCGCGCCCGGGCCCCAACCTGGACACCCAGTTGCCCGCCGTGGTGCTGTGGGCATCGCGGTTCCCGCTGCAACACGGCTGCCTGGGGGTGTATCGCAGCCTGGGCCGGGCCGGGGTCCCGGTGTACGCGGTGATCGGTGATCCGCACGCACCCGTCGCGAAATCCCGCTATGTCCGCGGAACGCTGCTATGGCAACCGCATCTCGGCGAGGGGTACCCCGAGCTGATCGAACGCCTCATCGACTTCGGCCGCCGACTCGGCCGCCGGTCACTGATCGTGTGCACATCGGATGAGATGGCGGTCCTCGTGGCCCGGCACCGGGCCGACCTGACGGAGCACTTCATCCTGCCGGACGTCGACCCCGAACTGCCCGCCGAACTCGCCGACAAGCGCGGCCTGGACACCCTCGGCCGCCGCCACGGCATGGCGACCCCGGCGGCGGTCGCCGTCGACACGATGACACAGCTGATCGCCCTCGACGCCGAGATGACGCCGCCACTGATCGTCAAGAGCGTCGCACTGCGCGGCCAGGTGCAAAGTGTCGAGAACACCACCCTGGTCCAGACCCGCGAGGACCTGCTCGCGATGGCCGACGCCTGGACGGAACCATTCGGCGTCGTTCTCCAGGAGTATCTGCCCGACGAGGACTGCGAGGACTGGTTCACCCACGGCTACTGCGATGCGCACAGCCGGGCCCAGGTCGTCTTCACCGGCCGGAAGGTGCGAACCTGGCCCGCACGGGGCGGCGCCACCGCCGCCGCTTACACCGCCGCCAATCCCACCTTGGCGGAGTTGGCGAGAACCTTCTGCGCGGCCGTCGGTTACCGCGGTGTCTTCGATATCGATTGGCGGTACGACCGGCGCACCGGCCGGTACAACCTGCTGGACTTCAACCCCCGGGTCGGCGCCCAGTTCAGGATCTTCGAGAACGACGCCGGGATCGATGTCGTGCGGGCGATGCACCTCGACCTGTCCGGCCGACCCGTCCCCAACGGACATCAGATCGACGGCGAGCGATTCATCGTCGAACCTTGGGACCTGGCCAGTCTGCTCGCCACCCGCTCCCACCCGCTCGACGGGATGGGCGGTGCGGGTCGCCCCAGGGCCGCGTGGCTCGCCTTCGACGATCCCAGGCCGGTGTTCGCCGCCGCGGCAACGCAGATCCGGGACTCCATCCGCACCCGGATGCGGGGTTCTTGATAACCTGATGCGCGTTGACATCAAGCGCCGCCTTACCTACTTCAGCACCCGAATCGAATAGAGAATATGCGGCCACATGCGGTACTGACAGGTGGCGCCGGTTTCCTGGGCTCCCACCTCGCGGAGCGATTGCTCGCTCAGGACGTGGACGTCACCGTTCTCGACAACTTCTCCACCGGAACACCGGACAATGTCGCGCACCTGCAGGGCCACAACGGTTTTCGGCTGATCAAGACCGATGTCTCCAACTACATCTCGATTCCGGGCCCGGTCGATTACGTGCTGCACTTCGCCTCGCCCGCCTCGCCGGTGGATTACGCCGAGCTGCCGATCCAGACCATGAAGGTGGGCTCGCTGGGAACGCACAACACGCTCGGCCTGGCCATGGAGAAGGGTGCCCGCTACCTGTTGGCCTCCACCTCGGAGGCCTACGGCGATCCGCTGGTCCACCCGCAACCGGAGAGCTACTGGGGCAACGTCAACCCGGTCGGGCCTCGCGGCTGCTACGACGAAGCCAAGCGTTTCGCCGAGGCCCTCACGACCGCCTACCGCACCAAGCACGGTGTCAATACCGCGATCATGCGGATCTTCAACACCTACGGCCCCCGGATGCGGCCCAACGACGGTCGCGCGATCCCGAACTTCGTCACCCAGGCGCTCGCCGGCCGACCGCTCACGGTTCAGGGTGACGGCAGCCAGACCCGGTCGGTCTGCTACGTCGACGACCTCGTCGACGGGGCACTGCGGCTGCTGTTCTCCGACCTGGCCGGTCCGGTCAACATCGGCAACCCGAACGAGATGACGATCCTGGAACTCGCCGAACTGATCCGCGAGCTCACCGGGACCAGTTCCCCGATCAACTTCATCGAGCGCGCCCAGGACGACCCGAGCCAACGTCAGCCCGACATCACCCTTGCGCGCGCCGAATTGCAGTGGGAGCCAAAGGTCGACGCCCGCGACGGCCTGGTGACGACGATCGCGTGGTTCCGTGATCACGCCGCCGGACTGCCGCACGTTCCGGCGCCCACGCCGGTCGACGTGCAGGCCGCGCCCGAACCACGCAGGCACAAGGTCGCGGTCATCGGCACCGGTTACGTCGGTGCGGTCACCGCCACCTGTATGGCGTTCCTCGGACACTCGGTATGCGGCCTGGACATCGATCCGGTCCGCGCGGGCAAGCTTAGCCAGGGCGAGGTGCCGTTCGTCGAGCCAGGACTGCCGGAGATCCTCACCTCGACGCTGGAGTCCGGGCGGCTGAAGTTCACCGACAATCCGACCGAGGCGCTCGCCGACGCCGAGTTCGTTTTCCTGTGTGTCGGCACGCCGCCGGGTCCGGACGGGTCGCCCAACCTGGAGCAGTTGGAGAGCGCGATCCAGTCCCTGGCGCCGCACCTCCGTTCCGGGGCGGTGATCGTCAACAAATCCACGGTGCCGGTCGGATCGGGTAACTGGACTCGGACCATCCTGGAAGACGCCCTCGAGGGCCTGCGCGAGCTGTCCTTCGGGGTGGTGTCCAATCCGGAGTTCCTCCGCGAGGGTTCTGCCATCGACGACTTCCTCTATCCGGATCGGATCGTGCTCGGGGGTCCGGAAGCCGACGTGCAGCGAGTCGCCGAGCTTTACCAACCGGTCCTCGACCAGTCATTCGACGGTGGGCGCCGGGGCATCCAGCCGACCATGATCACAACGGAACTGACGTCGGCTGAGATGATCAAGTACGCCGCTAATGCGTTCCTGGCCACCAAGATCAGCTTCTCCAACGAGATCGCGCAGATGTGCGAGCTGTTCGGGGCGGACGTCCGTGAGGTGCTGCCGGCCATCGGTGCCGACCACCGGATCGCCAGTGCCTTCCTGAATCCCGGTGTCGGATGGGGTGGTTCGTGCTTCGGTAAGGACGTCTCGGCGCTGATCTCTTCGAGCCAGGAGTACGGCTACACCCCCTCGATGCTGCACGCGACGGTGGAGATCAACGAAGCCCAGCGGGCCAGCGCGGTCCGCAAGCTGCAGCGTGAACTGCATTCCCTGAAGGGGCGCCGCATCGCGCTGCTCGGGTTGGCGTTCAAACCCGGGACCGACGACCTCCGTGATGCCCCGGCCCTGGACATCGCGAGACGACTGCTCGCCTCCGGCGCGGCGGTTTCGGCATTCGACCCGGTCGTCACATCGCTGCCCGCGGAGTTCGAGGACGTCCGGATCGCTGAGGATGTCTACGCCGCGGCGCATCGAGCGGATGCGGTCGTGGTGACCACCGAGTGGCCCGAGTTTCGTCTCATCGACCCCGACGAGCTACATCGGGTCATGCGCGGCAATTTGGTCGTCGACGGCCGGAATTGCTTGTCCCAAGGCAACTTTGCCGGATCGGGATTGCGCCTTGTGGGTTTCGGGTGGTGACTCCCGGTCGACCGAGGGGTCCGCGGCAGTTTCGCGGCGATTAGAATCATCACAGAAATGGTTCGAACCGCCATCATCCTAATCGCCTGGCTGGCCACGGTATTCGCCATTGTCGCGCTGGCAGCCAGGTACGTACCAGTAATCAATCATGCCGTTCTGATCGTCGCCGCGCTGTCGCCATACCTGGCGATCGGCGCAAGCCTGTTCGCCGCAACGATTCTGCTCGCCGCCTCACCGCGGCTCGCGGCGATTGCCCTGCTGCCAGCGCTGGTCGCGGTGGCGATCCAGGCACCACTGTTCATCGCCTCGGGCAAGCCGGTAGACGAAACCGTCGCGGTGCGGGTGGTCACCGCGAACGTCCGCGAAGGCCTTGCCAAACCGGGGCCCCTGGCGGCCCTGGCCCGTGACCACGCGGATGTCTTATTGCTACAGGAGCTCTCTCCCGAGCTGGCTTCGAACCTCGGCGGGCTAGACGCCGACTTCCCGTACCGCGCAATCGACGCGCAACCCTTCGCCTCGGGAATCGGGATCTGGAGCCGGCATCCAATCGAACGACCAGGCCGCGCCCCCGGCTATGAGCTCGGAGTGGTCACGGTCGTGGTGCACGTTCCGGGCATATCCGCGCCCGTTCCCGTCATGGCGGCCCATCTGGCGGGTCCGGCCCCACAGCCGATCGATGATTGGAAAGAAGACATCACCGCGTTTGCGGACACCCTGGTCAGCCTGGCAAATGCCGCCGGGCCTGGAGCAGCCATCGTCGCCGGTGACCTCAATGCCAGTTCCGATATGCAGCCATTCCGCAGGCTACTCGACAGCGGCTTCCGCAATGCTGCTGAGCAAGCCGGAGCGGGATTGGTCCGCACCTTCCCGGCGCATCGGTCGTGGCCTGCGTTGATCGGTATCGACCACATCCTCACCCTGAACAGCACGGCCACGGATGTGCAGACGGTGCCGGTGCCCGGTTCTGACCATCTCGGTGTGGTGGCGACCATTCATGTGCCGCGGCAGGTGAATACCGGCTAGCCCCGACCCATGCCATCCTGGCGGCCTTACCGTCTCCGGGGAGTGCCTGTGTCCGTCAACGTTGTTCCGCCGCTGCCTGCCGTCACACCCGTCGTCGACTACGAGCCGCCAGCCTTCGGCGGGCCGCCCGTCCCGCCCCCTCCCACCGTGCTCAGGCCCCGGTGCGTCGCGTCCGTGCGTCCGATGAGCAGCCCGCCGGTCGAGGAGGCCCGAGTCCGCGCTGCCACCGTCGCCGCGGCGACATTCGCCGACGCCGCGCTGCGGCGGGTGCTCGAGGTGATCGACCGCCGCCGGCCGAAGGCCCAGATCCGGCCCCTACTGGCAACCGGTCTGGTGGATTCGCTGCCTGCCGGCTCGGCCGGCGACGGTGCGGCACGGCTGCGCCGGGTGGTGGCACAGATCACCGACCCCCGGGGCTCGGCCGCAGAAGTGGCAGCGAGTTACTCCCGGGGAGCCCGGGTCGGCGCGATCGCCTGCCGGGTCGAACTGCTCGGAACACCGACCGAACCACGCTGGCAACTGGTGGCGCTGCACATCGGCTGAGCATCGGGTACGACGGGACCGGGATTCGATCAGCCTCGGCGGAGGATCTTCCGGCCGCCCTTCGACTGCTGCCGCTTGGCCTCGCGGCGCTCGCGGCGACTCCCCCCGGCAGCCTTGGTACGGCCGGCCCCGTCGGAGTGCTTGACCTCAACCCCACCGTCCTCGGCTGGGCCGACATAGGTCAACGGTCGCGAATCGTCCTGGTCGTTGATCCCCTTGGCCCGCACCGTCGGCTCACCGTCCTCCCTGCCCAGCGCGGCCAGACCCGCCGGGGCCGCGACGGGGGCGACAGTGGTCTGCGGGGCCGGCTCGACCTGAACGTTGAACAGGAATCCGATCGACTCCTCTTTAAGGGCGTCGAGCATCCCGGTGAACATGTCGTAGCCCTCGCGCTGATACTCGACGAGGGGGTCGCGCTGAGCCATCGCCCGCAGGCCGATGCCCTCCTTGAGGTAGTCCATCTCGTAGAGGTGTTCGCGCCATTTGCGGTCCAGCACGTTGAGCAGGATGTTGCGTTCCAACTGGCGCATGGCACCCTCGCCGGCCAGCGCGTCGACATCGGCCTCACGCTTGGCGTACGCCTTGCGGGCATCGGTGACCAGCAGGTCGAGCAACTCCTCGCGAGTGAGATCGCCCTCCTCGCCGACCGCGTCGGAGTCGATCAGTTCGTGGTAGTCCACCCCGACCGGGTAGAGGGTCTTGAGCGCACCCCACAGCGACTCCAGATCCCAGTCCTCGGCGTACCCCTCGGCGGCGGCCCCGTTGACGTAGGCGGTGACCACGTCGACGAGCATCTCGTGGACCTGGGACTGCAGATCCTCACCCTCCAGGATGAGCCGACGCTCGGCGTAGATGACCTTGCGCTGCTGGTTCATCACCTCGTCGTACTTGAGCACGTTCTTGCGGATCTCGAAGTTCTGCTGCTCGACCTGCGTCTGCGCGCTCTTGATCGCCCGGGTGACCATCTTGGCCTCGATCGGCACGTCGTCGGGCAGATTCAGCCTGGTCAGCAGCGACTCCAGTGCGGCACCGTTGAATCGCCGCATCAGTTCGTCGTCCAGCGACAGGTAGAAGCGGGACTCCCCCGGATCGCCCTGGCGGCCCGACCGGCCGCGCAACTGGTTGTCGATACGGCGGGACTCGTGCCGTTCGGTTCCCAGCACATACAGTCCGCCGGTCGCGATGACCTCCTCGGCCTCCGCGGACGCCTTGGCCTTGACCTTCGGCAGTTCCTCGTGCCAGGCCTGCTCGTAATCGTCAGGGGTCTCCACCGGGTCCAGTCCGCGCTCACGGAGTCGCTGGTCGAGAATGAAGTCCACGTTGCCGCCGAGCACGATATCGGTGCCGCGGCCGGCCATGTTGGTGGCCACCGTGACCGCCCCACGCCGACCGGCCTCGGCGACGATGGCCGCCTCAAGTTCGTGGTTCTTGGCATTGAGGACGTTGTGCGGTACCCGGAGCTTCTGCAGGATCCTCGACAGGTACTCCGACCGCTCGACGCTGGTGGTGCCGACGAGCACCGGCTGACCGGCCTCGTTGCGCTCCTTGATGTCGTCGGCGACCGCCAGGAACTTGGCTTCCTGGGTCTTGTAGATCAGGTCGCTCTGGTCCTTGCGGACCATCGCCCGGTTGGTCGGGATCGGGATCACGCCGAGCTTGTAGATCTCGTGCAACTCGGCGGCTTCGGTCTCGGCGGTGCCGGTCATCCCGGCCAGCTTCTTGTAGAGCCGGTAGTAGTTCTGCAGGGTGATCGAGGCCAGCGTCTGGCTCTCCGACTTGATCTCGACGTTCTCCTTGGCCTCGATGGCCTCGTGGATACCGTCGTTGTAGCGGCGACCGGTGAGCAGGCGACCGCTGAACTCGTCGACGATGACGACCTCGCCGTCGCGGACCAGGTAGTCCTTGTCCCGCTTGTAGAGCTCCTTGGCCTTGAGCGCGTTGTTGAGGTAGTTCACCAGCGGGGTGTTGACGGCCTCGTAGAGGTTCTCGATACCGAGTTGGTCCTCGACGAACTCCACGCCGAGTTCGTCGATGCCGACGGTGCGCTTGCGCAGGTCAACCTCGTAGTGGACGTCCTTCTCCATCAGCGGGGCGAGCCGGGCGAACTCCTTGTGCCAGCTCGACGCGTCGTCCGCCGGGCCGGAGATGATCAGCGGAGTCCGGGCCTCGTCGATCAGGATCGAGTCGACCTCGTCGACGATGGCGTAATTGTGGCCGCGCTGCTGGACGAGGTCCGCCAGCGAGTGCGTCATATTGTCGCGCAGGTAGTCGAACCCCAGCTCCCAGTTGGTGCTGTAGGTGATGTCGGCGTTGTAGGCCGCCCGGCGCTGGTCGGGATTGAGCTCGTTGAGGATGACGCCGACTTCGAGGCCCAGGAAGCGGTGCACCCGGCCCATCCACTCGGCGTCGCGTTTGGCCAGGTACTCGTTGACGGTCACCACGTGCACGCCCTTGCCGCCCAGCCCGTTGAGATAGGCCGGCAGCACGCAGGTCAGGGTCTTGCCCTCACCGGTCTTCATCTCCGCGACATTGCCGAAGTGCAGGGCGGCACCGCCCATCACCTGCACGTCGAAGTGCCGCTGGGACAGCACTCGCCAGGCCGCCTCGCGGGCGACCGCGAAGGCCTCGGGCAGCAGATCGTCGAGATCGGCACCGTTGTCGATCCGACCTTTGAACTCCGCGGTCTTGGCCCGCAACTGCTCGTCGGTCAGCTTCTCGGTCTCGTCGGAGAGGGTGTTGACATAATCGGCCACTCCCCTGAGGCGCTTGACCATGCGACCTTCACCGAGGCGCAGCAACTTCGACAGCACAGTGTTCGTCCCTTATGGATTGGCAGTGATTAACGACCATCCTAGGTGACGCGGTAAAACTCGCCGGTGAGGCGAGGCGTGTCAGCGCCCCGCCTCGCCAGCGAGACGAATCAGGCCAGCCGAATCAATCCACCGCCTCACCGTCAGGCGAGGCGAATCAATCCACCGCCTCGCCGTCAGGCGAGGCGAATCAATCCACCGCCTCGCCGTCAGGCGAGGCGAATCAATCCACCGCCTCGCCGTCAGGCGAGGCGAATCAATCCGTAGTCGTAGGCGTGGCGCCGGTAGACCACCGACGGACGGTCGGTCTCCTTGTCGTGGAACAGGAAGAAGTCATGGCCGACCAGTTCCATCTCGTAGAGCGCGTCGTCGACGGTCATCGGCGTCGCCGGATGGTCCTTGACGCGCACGATCCGACCGGGCACGTGATCGTCCACGGCTTCCAGGCCGGTCTCCGGGCCCACCTCAGTGCGGGTGTCCGCAGGGGCCGGATTGAACGCATCGGCCAGGTCGAGACTTTCCGGGGCCGCCACGGCGGCGGCCTGATGCAGCGAGACCGGGGTCTTGTCGCCGTAATGCACCTTGCGGCGGTCCTTGCCGCGCCGCACCCTGCTTTCGAGCTTGTGCACCGCGGCCTCAAAGGCGCCGTAGAAGCTGTCCGCGCACCCCTCCCCGCGCACCACCGGACCGCGACCGTGCGCAGTGATCTCGACGTGCTGGCAGTTCTTGCGCTGCCGACGGTTCTTCTCGTGTTCCAACTCCACGTCGAAGCGACGGATCGAACCGTCGATCCGTTCGACGCGGGCCAACTTCTGCCCCACGTAGACGCGGTAGTGGTCGGGCACCTCGACGTTGCGGCCAGTCACCTGGATGTGCGCATTGACCGACTGGCTCTCCGCGGAGGCCTGGCTGTCGAGTTCGGGGTTCACGGATTGCGTTGACATACTTGGCAACTCATTTCTGCTACGGGATCGCACGCGGGTTCGCGCACGCGGCCTGTGAGAATTGCGCCGGCAGGCGGACCCCGGAATCAGGTGCCCTGGCCCCGCCGGCGGGAGAGGTCGATGACATCACCTCCTGCGCTGTCGGGCAAGCATGGCCTGTAGGGCCGACGGTAGTCGCAGCATCGGGGCGCCGCCACCTTATCGACACACCGTGTCCAACTTGCTGTCGCCGGGGTTCCGGCCACCATCAGGCCCAAGCCAGTGTCAGCATCGCGCTCACCCGTACCCCGCCCTCCCGCAGCGTCCGGACCGCCTCCCGCGCGGTCGCACCGGTGGTCACAACGTCATCGACCACCAGCACCTCGCCGGCCGGCCGAGCGGTCAGCCGTACCCGCCCGGCGATATTGCGTTCGCGGGCGGCGGTTCCCAGCCCCACCGAGTCGCGGACCAGTGCGGCGGTGCGCAGAGCCGGAACCACGCACAGGCCGGGGGCCCGCGCGGTGGCGGCGACCGCGATCCGGGTGACCGGGTCCCCGCCGCGCTTCCTCGCCGCGATCCGGCGGGTGGGCGCCGGGACCACCACCAGTGGGACGCCGACGATGCCCCAACCGATCAGCTGATGGATCCCCAGCGCCAGCGCGCGGGCCAGCGGGGCAACCAGGTCGCGACGGCCGTGGTCCTTCACCGCGACGACGGCGCACCGCCTGACCCCGGCGTACCGCCCGAGCCCGAAGACCGGAACTCCCGGGTCGACGCGTGGGGTGACGACGTGCGGCTCGTCGGCCGCGACGTTCAGGGCGGCGGCACAGCGCTCACACCACCGCATGCCGGGTGCACCGCAACCACCGCACTCCAACGGCAGGACGAGGTCGAGCATGGGGTCATCCTGAACCAGGAGTCCGACATACCCGCCGGGCTGCTACCCCGGCAGCACCGGCACCGTTCCCGGCACCATGAACGGGCGCACCTCAGACCAGGCCTGGCCGTTCTCCGCACTGGTCGCCAGCAGCTGCAACACCCCGCGGGCGTCGGCGACGTAGACCGCCGACGGGTTCGCCGCGACCGCCCTGACGGGCATCACCAGGTTGTTGGCCGGCCCGTCGGAGTTGACCCCGTCCAGATTCACGTACGACACCGGGTGCGCGGGGTCCTTGCGGGTGACCACCATGTCGTCGCCGGTCCGCCAGGACAGCGACACCACCGAGTCCCCCAGCCCGAAGCCGATCCGCCGCGGGTACGTCAGTGCGAACTCGCCACCGGAGGTCTGTTCCACCGCCGCCAGCACCACCCGGCTCTCGATCACCATCGCCGCCCGGGTGCTGTCCCGGGACAGCTGAAGTTCGGTGATCGTCCCCGGGTAGGCCGCCGTCACCGCCGCGGTGTCCACCGGAATCCGGGCGGGCTGCCCGGTGGACTCCTCACGGATCACCCGCACCACGCTGTTGCCGTCGACCACCACCCAGGCCGCGTCGTCCAGACCCCAGGAGGGACGCGACAACGTCCGGCCGTCGGTCGCGCGCACCGCGGTGCCGCCGTTGGGACCGATCCACAGCGCCGCGCCCTCCTTCGGCCCGGCACTGGTGACCGATGCGACGTCACGGCCGGTCCGGGAGAACGCCGCCGCCCGCTGATCGGTCATCGCGCCGAACGACCCGGCCACCTTGTCCGCACTCTGCCCGTCGAGTGCGACCATCGCCCCGCCCATCAGCGCATGCACGCCGGCGGTGGCACCGTCCGCCGCCCCTGGGTCGGTGGCGGCGACATCGGTGGTCTTCCAGCCGTCGACGAACCGGTCGTCGAGCGGAGCGCCATCGGCGTTGATCAGGTAGGGCCCCTTGATATCGGACCGGGCCATCGTCCAGATCAGCTGCGCGGCCAGCAGTGTGCGACTGGCCGGGTCGGTGGTGGTCAGATTCTCCAAATCGACCCTGGCGCCGCCATACCCACGCCCGACACCCGTCTTCCCGCCGTCGGCCCGGGTCACCGGGCCCAGCATCTTCAGCGGCGCCCCGACCAGGTTGCGCACCGAATTGGCCAACTCCGGGCGCGGGCCCGCAATCAACTTGTTGACCAGTTCGGTGGCGAGCAGTTCCGGATCGGACACCGCCACATAGCGCGGATCGGGCACCACCGTCGTGCCGGTGGGATCCACGAAGTACAGCGTGTTGCGCTTATAGGTGGACTGGAACTGCTGCCAATCCAGGAACACCCCGTTGGGCAACCGGTTGATCCGCCAGCCCTGCGGGGTCTGCACCAGTTCGATCGGTCCCGGGTCGGGGAGTTCGCCCTCACCGGTCTCGAACACCCCGATATCGGACAGCGAACCGAGGATGTCGGCCTTCATCGTCACCGAAACCTTGTCCAGCGACCGGGTTTGGGTGAACAGCACCTTGTCGATCAGCAGCGCGCTGCCCTGGTCGTCCCAGGAGTCGGAGGCGGACTGGGTGAGGAACTGCCGCGCCGCGAGGTGGCGGTTGGCCGGGTCGGAGGTCGCCTTGAGGAACTCCCGCAGCAACTGGTCGGGGTCCATGCTGGGGTTCGGCTCGGGCAGTCGCTTCGGGGCGGGGCGCTCCACTGTGCCGATCGCTTGCGGCGCAGACGAATTCGGCACTCCCGCGCATCCGGGCAGTAGGCCGACCGCAGCGGCCACAGCAATAGTCAGGCCGGCCGCCGGCCAACGACTCCTCACACCCGCTCCCCCGCGGCTTCCCGCTGCCGCAACGCCCGAAGCTGGTCGGTCTGCGGGTCGCGTCGCTCCGCGGCGACCGGCCGCAGCGGCAAGGGACTGGTGGTCACCTTGTGCCCGCGCACCAGCGGCAGCGTCAGCCGGAAACAGGCGCCCTTGCCCGGCTCCCCCCACGCCTCCAGCCGGCCCTGGTGCAGGCGGGCGTCCTCGATGCTGATGGCCAGGCCCAGCCCGGTGCCGCCGGAACGTCGCACCCGGGAGGGATCCGAACGCCAGAACCGGCTGAACACCAACTTCTCCTCACCGGGACGCAGACCAACACCGAAGTCGCGGACGGTGACCGCGACGGTGTCCTCGTCGGCACCCATCTTGATGCGCACCGGCTTGTGCTCGGCGTGGTCGATGGCGTTCGCGATGAGGTTGCGCAGGATGCGCTCCACCCGGCGGGGGTCCACCTCGGCGATGATCTCGTGATCGGGCATGTCGACGAGCAGGTCGATGCCGGCGTCCTTGGCCAGGTGGCCGACCTTCTTGAGCGCGTTGCCGACGGTGCTGCGCAGGTCGACCGCCTCCACCGACAGCTCCGCCACCCCCGCGTCGTGCCGGGAGATCTCGAGCAGATCGTTGAGCAACGCCTCGAACCGGTCGAGTTCGCCGACCAGCAGTTCGGTGGACCGGCGCAGTGCCGGATCGAGGTCCTCGGCGTGGTCGTAGATCAGATCGGCCGCCATCCGGACCGTGGTCAGCGGCGTCCGCAGCTCGTGGCTGACGTCGGAGGTGAAGCGGCGCTGCAGGTTTCCGAACTCCTCCAGGTTGGTGATCTGGCGCTGCAGGCTTTCGGCCATATCGTTGAACGACACCGCCAGCCGCGCCATATCGTCCTCGCCGCGCACCGGCATCCGCTCGGAGAGATGGCCTTCGGCGAACCGTTCGGCGATCCGCGATGCCGACCGCACCGGCAGCACCACCTGACGCGAGACCAGCATGGCGATACCGGCGAGCAGAACCAACAGCACCAATCCGCCGGTGACCATGGTCCCGCGCACCAGGGTGATGGTGTTCTCCTCGCTGGTGAGCGGGAAGATCAGGTACAGCTCGAGATTCGTCACCCGGGACGGTGCCGGCGTGCCGACCAGCAGGGCCGGCCCGGCGAACGTCTCGGTGCGCACGGTTTCGTACTGGTAGCTGACCTGGCCGGCCTTGACGAACTCGCGCAGCGAGCGCGGAATCTGGTCGACCGGGCCCGCCGACGTCGCCTCCCGCGGACCGTCGCCGGGCACCATCAGCACCGCGTCGAAGGTGCCGGCCAGGCCCGCACCGGAGGTCTGCCCCGTTTTGGAGATCAGGGTGTTGCGGGCCAGTTGCAGGCTGGAGTCCAGCGACCGAGCCTCCTCGCCGCTGACGATCCCGCTGACGGTGGCGCGCGCCCGGGCGATCTCCTCGGTGGCGGCCTTCACCTTCACTTCAAGGACCCGATTGGTGATCTGGCTGGTAAGCACGAAGCCGAGCGCCAGAATGACGACGGCCGACAGCCCGAGGGTCAGGACCACCACCCGCAATTGCAACGAGCGCCGCCAGATCTGGGCCATCGAGCGACTGACGGCGCTGGTGATCCGGACCAGCGGTCCCGAGCGGCCCCACGGGCCCCGAACGCGGGTTCTCATGCGCGGGTTCTCATGCCATGGGTTCTCATGCCATGGGAACGATCGACGAGGGTCCGATCAACGGGGCCATTAGGGCGGGCCGGCCTTGTATCCCACTCCTCGAACGGTCAGCACCACCTGCGGGTTCTCCGGATCCCTCTCGACCTTGGCCCGCAACCGCTGAACGTGCACGTTGACCAGACGGGTGTCGGCCGGATGCCGGTAACCCCACACCTGTTCGAGCAGCACATCTCGAGTAAACACCTGGCGGGGTTTGCGCGCCAACGCCACCAGCAGGTCGAACTCCAGCGGGGTCAGCGAGATCTGCTCGCCCTCACGGGTCACCTTGTGGGCGGGCACGTCGATCTCGATATCGCCGATGGAGAGCATCTCGGCCGGTTCGTCCTCGTTGCGGCGCAACCGGGCACGCACCCGGGCCACCAACTCCTTGGGCTTGAACGGCTTCATGACGTAGTCGTCGGCCCCCGACTCCAACCCGAGCACCACGTCGACGGTGTCGGTCTTGGCGGTCAGCATGACGATCGGGACCCCGGAGTCCGCCCGCAGCACTCGGCACACGTCGATACCGTTCATCCCCGGCAGCATCAGATCCAGCAGGACCAGATCGGGCCGCAGTTCGCGAACCGCCGTCAGCGCCTGGGACCCGTCACCGACGACCGCCGTGTCGAAACCCTCGTTGCGCAGCACGATGGTGAGCATCTCCGCCAGCGAGGGATCGTCGTCGACCACCAGAATCCGTTGCCTCATGCTGACCATGGTGTCATCGAACCGGGACTGTTCCCTGCTAGAACACGCGGGCGAGTTGCACCGCGTCCACATCGGCACCGGCCACCGTCCACCGACCATGCCACTGCCGTTCGGCCAGCCCGGCGTACACCGCGGCGGTGCGCTGTTGCAGAGCCGCGTCGCGTTCGTAGGCGTCGCGGGCCCGTTCGGCTTCTTCGTCGGCCCGGCGCCGGGCGCGTTCGGCGGCCAGTTCCACCGAGACGCCGAGCAGAATCTGGTGGTCCGGTTCGGGCAGGCCCAGTCGGCCATACTCCAGATCAGCCACCCAGGCGACCATCTCCCCGTCGGCATCCTGGTGCAGTCGGGCAGCGCAGTAGGCCGCGTTCGAGGCGACGTAGCGGTCCAGGAGGACGACGTCATGCGCGCCCAGCAGATCGGCGACGTGCTCCTTGGCCGCGGCCCGGTCCAGCGCGAACAGCACCGCCATCGCGTACACCGACGACGCCAGGTCACCATGGGCGCCGTGTAGCGCCTCCGAGGCCAGATCCGCGGTGATCGACTGCCCGTAGCGCGGGAAGGCGCACGTCGCCACCGATCGGCCCGCCGCCTCGAACGCGGACCGCAGGCCCGCGGTCAGGGTGCGCTTTCCGGCGCCGTCCAGACCCTCCAGAACGATTAACACGCGACGATCAGCACTGGCCGGGTCAGTACCGGTAGTGCTCCGGCTTGTACGGGCCCTCCACGTCGACGCCGATGTACTCGGCCTGGTCCTTGGTGAGCTTGGTCAGCGAGCCGCCGAGTGCCTCGACGTGGATCTTGGCCACCTTCTCGTCGAGATGCTTGGGCAAGCGGTAGACCTCGTTGTCGTACTCGTCGTTCTTGGTCCACAGTTCGATCTGGGCGATCACCTGGTTGGAGAAGCTGTTGCTCATCACGAACGAGGGATGGCCGGTGGCGTTGCCGAGGTTGAGCAACCGGCCCTCGCTCAGCACGATGATGGAGTGTCCGTCGGGGAAGACGAACTCGTCGACCTGCGGCTTGATGTTGATCCGTCGGATTGCGGGATCGCGCTCGAGACGGGCCATGTCGATCTCGTTGTCGAAGTGGCCGATGTTGCCCAGGATCGCCTTGTCCTTCATCGCCCGCATGTGGTCGAGGGTGATGATGTCCTTGTTGCCGGTGGCGGTGATGACGATGTCGGCCCAGCCGATGGCCTCTTCGACGGTCTTGACCTCGAAGCCGTCCATCATCGCCTGCAGGGCGTTGATCGGATCGATCTCGGTGACCGCGACCCGGGCGCCCTGCGCCTTGAGCGCCTCCGCGCAACCCTTGCCGACGTCGCCGTACCCGCAGACCAGTGCGGCCTTTCCGCCGATCAGCACATCGGTGCCGCGGTTGATGCCGTCGACGAGCGAGTGCCGGGTGCCGTACTTGTTGTCGAACTTGCTCTTGGTCACCGAGTCGTTGACGTTGATCGCCGGGAACACCAACTCCCCGGCGGCGGCGAACTGGTAGAGCCGCAGCACGCCGGTGGTGGTCTCCTCGGTGACACCCTTGACCGCGTCGGCGATGCGGGTCCACTTGTGCGCGTCGGCCTTCAGGCTCTCGCGCAGCAGGCTGAGGAAGACCTTGTGCTCGGCGGAATGATCGTCCTCATCGGGGGGAACCACCCCGGCCCGTTCGAACTGTGCGCCGCGCAGCACCAGCATGGTGGCGTCACCGCCGTCGTCGAGGATCATGTTGGCCGGCTCGCCATCCCAGGTGAGCATCTGCTCGGCAGCCCACCAGTACTCCTCCAGCGTCTCGCCCTTCCAGGCGAACACCGGCACACCGAGCGGCTCCTCGGGGGTGCCGTTGGGTCCGACGACGGTCGCGGCGGCAGCGTGGTCCTGGGTGGAGAAGATGTTGCAGGACGCCCAACGAACTTCGGCGCCGAGGGAAACCAGCGTCTCGATCAGGACCGCGGTCTGCACGGTCATGTGCAGTGAACCGGAGATTCGCGCGCCCTTGAGCGGCTGCACATCGGCGTACTCGCGCCGCAGCGCCATCAGCCCGGGCATCTCATGCTCGGCGAGGCGGATCTCCTTGCGGCCGAACTCGGCCAGGGACAGGTCGGCAACCTTGAAGTCGATCCCGTTGCGGGAGTCGGCAGTAAGCGTCATGGGCAGTAGGTTATCTGGCGACTCCGTCGCGCGGTTAACTGGCGACTTCGCCGTGCGGTTAACCGGCGACTCGGGTGCCCGGTTACCCGGCGCCGTAGCGCTCGGCGAACGGCGTCATCAGCCGGGCCAGGTCGGTGGCGGCGTCATGGTCACCTGCCGAGTCGCTGTCGACCGGCATCGACACGTAACTCATCGCCAGTCGGACGGTCGCCCGGGCCAGCACGCCGGCGTCCTCCTCGCTGGGCTGAACCCAGCTCTGCAGGAAAGCCTCCTGCAACCGGGCCGAGCAGTGCGCGATGATCGGCCCGGAGTCGGTGGTGACGAGCTGCAACAGGTCGGGCTTGACCTCCCCGGACAGTAGCGAGATGACCAGCGGGTCGGCGGCCGAGGCCGCGAAGAAGGCCCGGAATCCGGCCAGGAAGGCGCCGTAGACGTCACCGACGTGGGCGTTGATCGCCCCGTCGATATCGTCGACCAGTCGGTCGGCCAGTCGCAGCGCGTAGGCCTGGGCCAGGCCCAGCCGGGAGCCGAACTCGTTGTAGATGGTCTGACGGCTGACCCCGGCGGCCCGGGCAACGTGGGTGAGGGTGATCGCCGACCAGTCCTTGGCCAGCAGTTCGGAGCGCATCCCGTCCAGCACGGTGTCCCGCAGCAGCGCCCGCGACGCCTCGGCGTAGGGGACCCGACGGGATGTCACAGCCGCGAGGTTAGCCGTCAACCGCTGTCGCGCGGGCCAAGGGGTTCGAAGTCGATCTTCTCCCGCACACCGCAATCCGGGCAGCGGTAGGCGCTCACGCCCCCGTTCACACTGCCCCCGTTCACGCTGCCCCCGCTCATGATGTCTGCGCCGGGCTGCCGTACCGGGCCAGGATCTTCTCCCGGCGCCGCGGGTCGACGTTGACCTTGGTGATGTCGCCGTTGTAGTGCTCGAGCAGCCGGTGGTCCATCATCTTCCGCCACAGCGGCGGGAAGTAGGTCACGCCGATCAGGGTCGCGTAGCCGCTCGGCAATTCCGGGGCCTGGCTCATCGAGCGCAGGATCTGGTAGCGCCGGGTGGGGTTGGCGTGGTGGTCGCTGTGCCGCTGCAGGTGATAGAGGAACAGGTTGGTCACCAGGTGATCGGAGTTCCAGCTGTGCTCGGGGCGGACCCGCTCATAGCGGCCGCTGGGGTTCTTCTGTCGCAGCAGGCCGTAGTGCTCGAGGTAGTTCACCGATTCCAGCATGGAGAAACCGAACACCGCCGAAATGACCATGTAGGGCAGCACGCCCCAGCCGAAGACCGCGGTCAGGGCGCCCCACAGCACCACCGACATCGCCCAGGCGTTGAGCACGTCATTGCCCGGCCAGGTCCGGGGATCCCACGGGCTGCGGCCCTGTCGACGGATGCGGGCGGCCTCCAACTTCACCGCCGAACGGACGCTGCCGATCACGCTGCGCGGCAGGAACTCCCAGAACGTCTCCCCGAAGCGCGCCGAGGCGGGGTCCTCCGGGGTGGCGACACGGACGTGATGGCCACGGTTGTGCTCGATGTAGAAGTGCCCGTACCAGGTCTGGGCCAGCGTGATCTTGGACAGCCAGCGTTCCAGCGCGTCGCGCTTGTGGCCGAGTTCGTGGGCGGTGTTGATCCCGGTCCCGCCGAGCACACCGACGCTGAGCGCCAGTCCGATCTTGGCGAACCAGCTCAGACCGCCCTCGTAACCCAGCCAGGACAGGTCGGTCGCGGTGAAGGCGTAGGCGCCGAAGATCACCGAGGCGAACTGGAACGGGATGAAGGCGTAGGTGCAGTACCGGTAGTACCTGTCGTTCTCCAGGTACTCCATCACCTCGTCGGGCGGGTTCTGGCCGTCGCGGCCGAAGCGGATGTCCAGCACCGGCAGCAGTACGTAGATCAGGAACGGGCCCACCCAGAACAGCACCTGGGAGGCCGTGGTCCAGCCGGCGTGGTTGAGCGCCCACACCACCGGCAGCACGACGAACAACGCGGTCGGCGCCACCAGGCCGAACAACCACAGGTAGCGCTTCTTATCCCGCCAGGGCGCAGCGGCTCCGGCCGCCTCGACATTGGTATCCAGCTGAGAGGTCATGTCGTTGACTATATGACCGATTTTGTCGGCTGTCTAGACAAAGAAGCATATTTTGTAAAGTCACTTCTCGCTGGGTGCTCCCACTGCCGCGGCGGCCTGCCGGCGGCCGAGCACGGAGTGGCGACGGCCGTAGAGGACGTAGATCACCACCCCCAGCGCCATCCACACCACGAATCGGATCCAGGTCAGCGCGGTCAGGTTGAGCATCAGCCAGAGGCAGGCCGCGATCGACAGGATCGGCAGCGCCGGGACGAACGGCGCGGAGAACCCACGCTTCAGGTCGGGCCGGGTGCGCCGCAGCACCATCACGCCGGCGGAGACCAGCACGAAGGCGAAGAGCGTGCCGACGTTGACCATCTCCTCCAGCTTGGACATCGGGAACGCGGTGGCGGCCACGGCAACCAGCACCGCGACGATGACGGTGATCCGCACCGGCTTGTCCTGGGAGTTGGTGGTGGCCAACCCGCGCGGCAGCAGTCCATCGCGGGACATCGCGAACATCACCCGGGACAACCCCAGGACCAGCACCATCACCACGGTGGTCAAACCGGCCAGCGCGCCGACCGAGATCACGGTGGCCGCCCAGTCCACGCCGTTGATGGCGAACGCGGTGGCGAGGTTGGCCTTGCCGTCGCCCTTCTCCCGCAGCTCGCTGTAGCTGACCATGCCGGACAGCACGACCGATACCGCGACGTAGAGCACCGTGACGATGGCCAGCGACGCCAGGATGCCGCGGGCGACATCACGCTGCGGGTTCTTGGTCTCCTCCGCGGTGGTCGCGACGACGTCGAACCCGATGAAGGCGAAGAACACGATGGACGCGCCGGCCAGCACGCCGTACCAGCCGTAGTGGCTGCCGCCTCCCCCGGTCAGCAGGGAGAACACCGACTGGTCGACGCCGGTGCCGGCGGCGCCCTTGCCGGTCTCGGTGGGCGGGATATAGGGCGAGTAGTTGGCGGCCTTGACGTAGAAGGCACCCACCGCGACGACGAACAGCACCACCGCCACCTTGATCGCGGTGATCGCGGCCGAAACGTTGGAGGACAACTTGGTGCCCAGGGCGAGCAGGGTGGCGACGGCGGCGATGATGAGCAGCGCCCCCCAGTCCAGATCCATCGGGCCGATCCGGACGGTGCCGCCGGCGAAGCCGAACACCGTGCCCAGGTAGCTCGACCAGCCCTTGGCCACCACCGCGGCGCCGACGGCGAACTCCAGAATCAGGTCCCAGCCGATGATCCAGGCCACGAACTCACCGAAGGTCGCGTAGGAGAACGTGTAGGCGCTGCCCGCCACCGGCAGGACCGAGGCGAACTCGGCGTAGCACAGCGCGGCCAGCCCGCAGGTGACCGCGGCGATGACGAACGACAGCGACAGAGCCGGACCGGTGATGTTGCCGAACGTCGTCGCGGTGACGGTGAAGATACCGGCGCCGACGACCACCGACACCCCGAAGACGGTCAGGTCCCACCAGGTGAGTTCCTTGCGCAGCCGGGTGGCGGGCTCGTCGGTGTCGCGGATGGATTGCTCCACCGATTTGATGCGCGCCGTTCGGGTCATGCGCGCAGAGGCTACCGGCTCTAGAGGCCCACCGTGGCGCGGAATACCGCACTGGGTTCGTCGGCCCGCAGCCGGATCGGCCCGTCGTCGGCGGCGACCCAGGCCGCCGCCCCCCGATGCAGGTGCACCTGTCCGGACGTCGCCCGTACGGTGACCGCGCCCCGGGTGCAAACCAGGATCTGCGGGCCGGCGTGCCGGGACGGCGCGTCGACCTCATGACCGAGATGCCCACCGTCCAGGCTCAGCACCGATGCGGCGAACTCCGCGGTCGGGGTCTGGTACAGCGTTTCGGGTCCCTCGCTTCGGGTGACCACCCGAACGTCGCTGACCGGCGCGAAGTCCAGGACTCGCAGCAGTTCGGGAACGTCGACGTGTTTGGGGGTGAGCCCGCCGCGCAGCACGTTGTCGGAGTTGGCCATCACCTCCATGCCCACGCCGTTCAGGTAGGCGTGCAGGTTGCCGGCCGGCAGGAAGATGGCCTGCCCCGGCGACAGGCTCACCCGGTTGAGCAGCATGGCGGCCAGCACCCCGGCATCCCCGGGATAGCGCTCCCCCAGTTCGAGCACCGTGCGGGCTTCGGCGGTGAACTCTCCGCCGCCGGATCGGATGTAGGCCACCGCGGCTTCCAGCACCGCGGGGATCAGCACGTCCAGATCGGGCTGCGGCAGCGTGATCCAGGTGGTGAAGACCACGCGCAGGCCGTCGGCGTCGGAGGTCTCGGCGAGCAGCGCGATGTAGGGCTCCAGGGCGGGGACGGCGAGCGCCCGCATCAGCGCCACCGACCGGGCGGCCGGCCGGAACCCGGCCAGCGCGTGGAAATCGGTCAGTGCCATCAGCAGTTCGGGCTTGTGGTTGGGGTCGCGGTAGTTGCGGACCGGCGAGTTGATCGGGACGCCGCGCTGGTCCTCGTGGCGGAATCCGTCCGCGGCCTGCTGAGCGCTCGGGTGGGCCTGCAGGGACAGCGGTTCGTCGGCGGCCAGCACTTTGACCAGGAACGGCAACACGTCCCCGAACTCGGCGCGAACGACGGGGCCGAGCTGGCCCTCGGGGTCGGCGGCGATCGCCTGCAGCAGCGAGACGCCCCCCGAGGGGGTGTCGAGCATCGCCGGATCACCCGGGTGGGCACCGAACCACAGCTCGGCCTCCGGGTGCGCCGCCGGCACCGGTCGGCCGGTGAACTCGGGAATCGCGGTGCGCGATCCCCAGGCGTAGGTGCGGATCGCTCCTCGTAGCAGTTCCACGGCCGCGCTATCCCCCCGCCAATCGCAGGTACACCGCCGCCATTTCGAGGCGCAGTGCGAGTATCGCCACCTGGTGAGCCGGTCCGGCCGGAGTCCCGGGGGCCACCGGGACCGTCCCGGCGTCACCGACGTCCTGGTAGCCCAGCAGGTCGACGGCGTCGAGGCCGGCCGTCCGGGAGGCGATGAGCTCCCGTTCCCCGGACAGCGCCAGAGCCAGCACCCGTGGCCGGCCCGGGAGCGGTCCGTCGATCTCCTCGTCGTGGAACAGTGCCGCGACGGTGTCGGGCGCCCGGGCGGCCAGCACTCCGCTGCGCAGCGCGGCGATGACATCGGCCAGTCCCACCCCGGCCGCCGACCGGCCGGCGACCCGGAGCAGCACCGCCGCGGCATGCCGGGCCAGCGCCAGGGTGGCCGGGCTGTCGGCGGCCACCACGATCTGACGGTCCGACATCCGGCCGGCCAGCGACTTCGCCGGATTGGTGAACAGTTCCCGGGCGGCGCCGTCGCGCAGGGCCTCGGCGTCGAGGTCGTCGGCCAGGACGGACAGGTCGGCGCGCAGCGCTGCAGCCAGGGCAGGATCCACGGCGGCGGCGACGGCCAGGCCGACCGCCAGGTAGCGGCACAGCCCGAACACGTCGGGCACCCACACCCGCGGCGCCAGCACCGCGGCGCGGCCGGCGGTCGCCTCCCGCAACGGGCCGTCGTACGGGGCGGCCACCACCACCCGGGCCCCGCGGCGCGCGGCGGTCGCCGCCCCGGTGACCAGTGCCGGGTCGGCGGAGTCGTCGCCGGCCACGACGAGCACGTCGAGCGGTCCGATCCACGACGGGCAGACCCCGGTGACCAGCACCGGTTGGCTGCCCGGGCCGGCGGCGACGGCGGCGAGCACGGAGCCGGCGACCTCGGCGGTGCCGCGGCCGGCCAGCCAGATCACCGTCCGCGGCCGGGATCCGTCGGCGATCCCCTCCAGCGCCCCCTCCTCGACGGTCGCCGCGGTCGCGCGCACCTGGGCGCCCGCGCTGGCCGCGGCCCGCAGCAGGCCGTCGTGATCGGCCTCCAGCAGGGCCGCCGTGTCGTCGAGGTCGACACAGGCAGGGGTCGGACATCCCTGGCTCATTCCCGACTCATCCGCCGGTCCCGTTGCGGGCGCCGATCTCCTCGGCGACCCGGTCGACGATCCGCTTCACCGCGTCGGCGCCGCGTGCCTCGACGTTGAGCCGCAACAGCGGTTCGGTATTCGACGTCCGCAGGTTGAACCAGGCGCCGTCGCCGAGGTCCACCGTCACCCCGTCCAGATGGTCCAGCGAAACCGTCTGCGCGGCAAACGCTTTCAGCACCGCGTCGACACAGGCCGGGGCGTCGTCGACGCGGAAGTTGATCTCTCCGGAGGCCGCGTAGCGCTGGTAATCGCTGATGAGCTCCGACAGCGGCCGGTCCTGCCCGCCCAGGGCCGCAAGCACGTGCAGGGCGGCCAGCATGCCGGAGTCGGCACCCCAGAAGTCGCGGAAGTAGTAGTGCGCCGAATGCTCTCCGCCGAAGATGGCGCCGCTGTCGGCCATCAGCGACTTGATATAGGAGTGGCCCACCCGGGAGCGCACCGGGTGCCCGCCGAGTTCGACGATCAGCTCGGGCACCACCCGGGAGGTGATCAGGTTGTGAATCACACTCGCACCGGGTTCGCGGGCCAGTTCGCGGGCCGCCACCAGAGCGGTGACCGCCGACGGGGACACCGGTTCGCCGCGTTCGTCGACCACGAAACAGCGGTCGGCGTCACCGTCGAAGGCCAACCCGATGTCGGCCCCGCTGTCGCGGACGAAATTCTGCAGGTCCACCAGGTTGGCCGGCTCGAGCGGGTTGGCCTCGTGGTTGGGGAAAGAACCGTCCAGGTCGAAGTACAACGGCAGCACCGTGATACCCGGTATCGGTCCCAGCACGGCGGGGGTGGTGTGGCCGGCCATCCCGTTGCCGGCGTCGACGGCCACCCGCATCGGGCGCAGCCGGTCGACCGCAACCAGGGAACGCAGGAAGGCGCCGTAGTCGGCCAGCACGTCGCGGTCGGTGACGGTGCCGTGCGGCCCGTCGTAACCGGGCACACCCGCGATGATCTCGTCGCGGATCACCGCGAGTCCGGTGTCCTCGCCGACCGGTTTGGCCGCCGCGCGGCACATCTTGATGCCGTTGTAGGACGCCGGATTGTGGCTGGCGGTGAACATCGCCCCCGGGCAGTCCAACAGGCCGGAGGCGAAGTACAGCTCGTCGGTGGAGGCCAGCCCGATGCGCACCACGTCAAGGCCCTGGGCGGTGACCCCGGCGGCGAAGGCGGCGGCCAGCCCCGGCGAGCTCTCCCGCATGTCGTAGCCGATGACCACCTGGCCGGCGGAGCCTCGAGTTCCTTCGGTGCCGCCCTCGGACCGGATCAGCCGGGCGAACGCGGCACCGACGTCGGCGACGAACGCCTCGTCGATCTCCGAACCGACCAGGCCACGAACGTCGTAAGCCTTGATGACACGGCGCACCAGCGCTTCGGGCCTGGACATGGCTGTCAGCGTAGTCGGTGGCCTGAACCCGGTCTGCGACTCACTCGGGGACTCACTCGGGGACTCACTCGGCCGGGTCGGGCAGCACCCGGAGATGGCCCCGGCGGCGGCCGTTGACGGCGGGCGGCCGCTGCGGCGCCAGCGCGTGCGCGGCGCCGGTCGGGTCGGAGAAGCCGGGCAGCGGCGGAGTCGCGGCGACCCGGCCCTCCCGGACCGCGTCGGCCAGCGCGACCAGGTCGTCCTCGTCGGGATGAACGGGCAGCGGCGCCGCGTGCCGAACCAGTTCCCACCCGCGCGGGGCGGTGATCCTGCTGGCGTGCCCGAGGCACAGATCCCAGGTGTGCGGTTCGCGGACGGTTGCCAGCGGACCCACTACCGCGGTGGAATCCTGATAGACATACGTCAGCGTCGCCACCGCGAAATGGGGGCACCCGGGCCTGCTGCAGCGACGGGGAACATTCACGTCCGTGAGGTTATCGCGGGCAAATACGCGTGACGCGCCGGACACGCGCAGCCCGACGGCCGCCGATTCCCAACCGTTACGATCGGCTTCCTATGGCCGATTCCCGCAGTTCCCGGCGCGGCGGCCGCTCGCAGGGCGGCTCGCGGCGCGGCCGCGAGATGCGCGGGCCACTGCTGCCACCGACCGTTCCGGCCTGGCGCAGCCGGGCCGAACGGTTCGACATGGCGGTGCTGGAGGCCTACGAACCGATCGAACGCCGATGGGAACAGCGGCTCACCGAACTGGATGTCGCGGTCGACGAGATCCCGCGGATCGCCCCCAAAGACCCCGACAGTGTGCAGTGGCCACCGGAAGTGGTCGCCGATGGACCGATCGCGCTGGCGCGGCTGATCCCGGCGGGCGTCGATGTTCGCGGCCAGGCCACTCGGGCGCGAATCGTGTTGTTCCGCAAGCCGATTGAGCGGCGGGCAAAGGACTCTTTGGACCTCACCGACCTGCTGCACGAGATTCTGGTGGCTCAGGTGGCCACCTACCTCGGTGTCGAACCCTCGGTGATCGACCCGTCCATCGAAGAGGACTAGGGCTGGGCAGATCCGGAAGACCGGATGCAGGAGACCGGACCTAGACGATGCCGCGCTTGAGGCGCCGGCGTTCCCGCTCGGACAGACCGCCCCAGATGCCGAAGCGCTCGTCGTTGGCCAGGGCGTACTCCAGGCATTCATCGCGGACCTCGCAGCCCAGGCAGATACGCTTGGCCTCGCGGGTGGATCCACCCTTCTCCGGGAAGAACGCCTCGGGATCGGTCTGCGCGCACAACGCCCGTTCCTGCCACGAATCGTCGGCGGGTTCCACCAGGTCGATCGGGTCGGCCGACAGACTCAATTCGGGAACCAGGCTCAAACGGGGCCTTGCCGACCCTAGTGCCGACTCGGGAATCCCCGGCAGGTTCTCCGACTGGGTCTCAGTACGCGGTCCGGCGATTGCGCCGAGAAAGAACTCGTAGGACATCTCCGCCTCCTAACCTTCGGTTTCGCTGCGTGGCCATCACGGACTCGGTTACATGTTCGAACATATGGTCGAAACACGGTCTGCGACACCGAAACCGGCAGGTCGACCGGGAATGACACTGCTGTGATTAGACATTGCTGAGAGTTCAGGGTCAAGCCGTTGACCGGTATTCATTACCACTTCGCTATCGAAATACGGCGTGTCGCAATTGCGGCGTCGCTCACTGGTGACCGCGACGTGACCGCCGCCGGGCCCCAGCCGGGGTGACCCCGTGCTGCCGGGCAGCCTAGGGTCGGGCACTGTGAAGATCACCGTCCTGGTGGGCGGAGTCGGCGGCGCCCGGTTCCTGCTCGGCGTTCAGCGACTGCTCGGCTTGGGCCAATTCAGCGAGGGACAATTCGCCGACGGGGCGGCGGGTGACGGCGAGCACCAGCTGACCGCGGTCGTCAACATCGGCGACGACGCCTGGATGTTCGGCGTGCGGATCTGTCCGGACCTCGACACCTGTATGTACACCCTGGGCGGCGGTATCGACCCGGACCGTGGCTGGGGGCACCGTGACGAAACCTGGCACGCCAAAGAGGAACTCGCCGCCTACGGTGTCGCGCCGGACTGGTTCGGTCTGGGTGACCGCGACCTGGCCACCCACCTGGTGCGCAGCCAGATGCTGCGGGCGGGCTATCCGCTGTCACTCGTCACCGAGGCACTCTGCGACCGCTGGTCCCCCGGGGCGACCCTGTTGCCGGCCAGCGACGACCGCTGTGAAACCCATGTCGTCATCACCGATCCGGCGACCGGGGAACAGCGGGCGATCCACTTCCAGGAGTGGTGGGTGCGCTACCGCGCCAAGGTTCCCACCCACAGTTTCGCGTTCGTCGGCGCGGACAAGGCGACCGCCGCGCCGGGCGTCGTCGAGGCGATCACCGAGGCCGACGTCGTGCTGCTGGCACCGTCCAACCCGGTGGTCAGCATCGGCGCCATCCTCGCTGTCGGCGGCATCCGGGCGGCGCTGCGCTCCACCGCCGCCCCGGTGATCGGCTACTCCCCCATCATCGGCGGAAAGCCGTTGCGCGGCATGGCCGACGAGTGTCTGCGGGTGATCGGGGTGCCGGCCAGTTCCGAAGCCGTCGGAGCGCATTACGGCGCGCGCACGGGGACCGGCCTGCTGGACTACTGGATGGTGCACGAGGGCGATCACGCGGGTGACGACGCCGCGATTCCCGGCGTCACGGTCGCACCGATCCCCCTGCTGATGTCCGATCCCGATGCCACCGCCGCGATGGTGCGCGCCGGGATGGAACTCGCCGGCATCGCACCGAACGGCGGCCGGCGGTGACCGAGCACAGGACGGCGGCAAAAGTCGAGATCCTGCCGGTTGCCGGACTTCCCGAGTTCCGCCCCGGGGACGATCTCGCCGCCGCCGTCGCCGGCGCTGCGCCGTGGCTGCGCGATGACGACATCGTGGTGGTCACCAGCAAGGTGGTCTCGAAGTGCGAGGGCCGGATCGTCGCCGCCCCCGCGGATGCCGAGGCCCGTGATGCCCTGCGCCGCAGGCTGATCGACGACGAGGCGGTGCGGGTACTGGCCCGCAAGGGCCGAACGCTGATCACCGAGAACCGGCACGGTCTGGTGCAGGCCGCCGCCGGGGTGGACGGGTCCAACGTCGCGACGACCGAACTCGCGCTGCTGCCGACAGATCCGGACGCCAGCGCCCGCGCACTGCGCGCCGAACTGCTGACGCGACTGGGCGTGCGGGTCGGGGTACTGATCACCGACACGATGGGCCGCGCCTGGCGCAACGGGCAGATCGACGCCGCGATCGGCGCCGCCGGCGTGCCGGTGCTGCACGGCTATGCCGGGGCCCACGATCGGCACGGCAACGAACTCCTGGTCACCGAGATCGCCGTCGCCGACGAGATCGCCGCCGCCGCGGATCTGGTCAAGGGGAAGCTGACCGCGGTCCCGGTCGCGGTGGTCCGCGGTCTGTCGCTGGCCGACGACGGATCCACCGCGACAGACCTGCTGCGCGGCGGCGAGGACGACCTGTTCTGGCTCGGCACCGCCGAGGCGATCGAACTGGGCCGCCGGCAGGCGCTGCTGATGAGACGGTCGGTGCGCCGTTTCGCCGACCGGGCGGTCGAACCGGAGCTGATCGAGGGCGCCGTCGCCGAGGCGCTGACCGCCCCGGCCCCGCATCACACCCGACCGGTCCGGTTCGTCTGGACCACCGACCGCGACCGGCGCCGCGAACTGCTGGACCGGATGGCGGACGCCTGGCGGGGCGATCTCATCGCCGACGGTCTGACCGCCGACGCCGTCGAACGCCGGGTGGCCCGCGGCCGGATTCTCTACGACGCGCCCGAGATGCTGATCCCGTTCGTGGTCGCCAACGAGTCCACCGGTGCGCACCACTATCCCGATCCGGTGCGCACCGCCGCCGAGCACACCATGTTCACGGTCGCCGTCGGCGCAGCGGTGCAGGCGCTGCTGGTCGCGCTCGCGGTCCGTGGCATCGGCAGTTGCTGGGTCGGGTCGACGATCTTCGCCCCCGCCGTGGTGCGTTCAGCGCTGGAACTGCCCTCGGATTGGGAACCGTTGGGCGCCATCGCCATCGGGTATCCGGGCGAGGACGGTTGCGGTCTCGGGACCCCGCGCGAAGCACGACCGCCGGGCGACCTTCTGGTGCGCCGGTGAACGCCCCGGTGCGCGACTCGGCGATCGCGACACTGGCCGGATGGCAACCGCCCGACCCCGGGCAGGACGCCCTGCGGCACGCCGTGCTGGCCTTCCTGCACGCCCGGCCGGACAGCTGTCAACGGTCCTGCGAACCCGGCCACATCACCGCCTCGACCCTGGTGGTCGACGACACCGCGGGCCGGATCCTGCTGACCCTTCATCCCCGGTTGGGCCGCTGGGTGCAACTGGGCGGTCACTGCGAGGACGGCGACACCGATATCGTCGCCGCCGCCCTACGGGAGGCCACCGAGGAATCCGGGATCGCGGGCCTGCGCGTCGACCCGGTACTGGCCGCCATCCACGTCCACCCGGTCACCTGCTCACTCGGTGTACCGACCCGGCACCTCGACCTGCACTTCATCGCCGTCGCCCCGGCAGGCGCCGAGGCCGTCATCAGCGAGGAATCACTGGATCTCCGGTGGTTCGGCGTCGACGCCCTGCCCGACGGCGTCGACGCCGGCCTGCGCCAGTTGGTGACAGCCGCTAGATATCGCTGGAGTAGCGGATCCCGCAGTCCGGAATGAAGACGCCCGGCCAGACCCGGGCCCCGCGAAGAAGTTCGCAGCGCGCGCCGATATCGGCGCCGTCCCCGATCACGGCATCACGGATTCGCGCCCGCAGACCGACGCGCGCACCGGAACCGATGATCGAGCGCTCGACGGCCGCCCCCGCCTCGATCCGGGCCCCGTCGAAGATCACCGCACCGTCCAGACGCACCCCGGGGCCTATCTCGGCGCCGCGGCCCACCACGGTGCCACCGAGCAGGACCGCACCCGGGGCCACCGAGGCGCCGTCGTGCACCAGGCTCTCGCCCCGTCGGGAGCCGAGTGCCGGGGACGGCGCGACACCGCGCACCAGGTCGGCGGACCCGTGTACGAAGTCGTCCGGCGTCCCCATATCGCGCCAGTAACTGGAATCGACGAAGCCGCACACCTTCGCCCCGGAGGCGAGCAGTCCGGGGAAGACCTCGCGCTCCACCGAGACCTCCCGGCCGCGCGGGATGCGGTCGATGATCTCCCGCTTGAACACGTAGGTGCCGGCGTTGATCTGGTCGGTCGGCGGATCCTCGGTCTTCTCCAGGAAGGCCAGCACATTGCCGTCGGCATCGGTGGGCACCGAACCGAAGGCGCGGGCATCGTGAACCCGCACCAGGTGCAGCGTCACGTCGGCTTCATGATCGCCGTGCGTCTCCAGCAGATGCTGCAGGTTCATCCCGGAGAGCACGTCACCGTTGAACACCATCACGGTGTCGTGGCGCAGCTTGGGGGCGACGTTGGCGATCCCGCCGCCGGTCCCCAGCGGCTCTTCCTCCGTCACGTAGTCGATCTGCAGACCGAGATCGGAGCCGTCACCGAACTCGTCCTCGAAGGTCTGCGCCTTGTACGACGTGCCCAGCACGACATGCTCGATACCGGCGTCGGCGATCCGGGAGAGCAGGTGGGTCAGGAACGGCACCCCGGCGGTCGGCAGCAACGGCTTCGGGGTGGCGATGGTCAGGGGCCGCAGTCGGGTGCCCTTCCCGCCGACCAGCACAACGGCGTCGACCCGCGCCGGATCGATGTGGTGTCCGGTCATCTTGTTCCCTTCGCCAGTTCGCGGCGCGACTTGCGCACGGCGGCAGCCGCCCGAAGTGCCAACGCGCCCTTGATCGTCCACCGAAGCGGTGCCTGCCACCAGGCAGGATGCCGATCGGCCAGGTAAGTGTAGGTGCTGATGTGGTGCGCGCGAAGGTTGCGGGACGGATCGCGTCCGGTCGAGTGACCCTTGTCGTGCAGGATCTCCGAACCGGGAATGTAGACGTTGAGCCAGCCCGCCCGTCCCAGCCGGTCACCGAGGTCGACGTCCTCCATGTACATGAAGTAGCGCTCGTCGAACCCGCCGACCTGGTCGAACGCCGCGCGGCGCAACAGCAGGCAGGAACCGGAGAGCCAGCCCACCGGCCGCTCACTGGGTTCGATGTGTTCCTGGCGGTAGGACCTGGTCCACGGGTTGGCCTTCCAGGCGAACCCGACGACCGCGTGCATGCCGCCGCGCACCAGGCTCGGCAGATGCCGCGCCGACGGGTACACCGAGCCATCGGGATCCCGGATCAGCGGCCCGAGGCTGCCAGCCCGTGGCCACCGGCCGGCCGCCTCCAGCAGTGCGTCGATGCTGCCGGGTCCCCACACCACATCCGGATTGGCGACCAGCACGAACTCCTCGTCGGGGGAGACCCGAGACACCGCGCGGTTGACGGCGGTGCCGTAGCCGAGGTTGGCGCCGGTGCGCAGCAGTTCGGTGCCCGGGTAGCGCTCCACCGCTTCCTCGGGCGCGCCGTCGACCGATCCGTTGTCGGCGAGGATCATCCGCAGCGGCCGGTCGGTGGCCACCGTCAACGAGGACAGGAACCTGTCGAGGTGCGATCCCGGCGAAAAGGTCACCGTCACAACGGTCAGACCCGGTTCGCCACTCACGGCGTTGAGGGTATCGGTCCGCCGTCGAGGGGCATCGCGACCGCCTCCGCCAATGCCTCCCGCCACGGCCGCAGCGGGGTCAGGCCGGCCCGGACGGAGGCCGCCATCGACAGCGCCGAGCACACCGGGCGGCGGGCCGGACGCGGGACGGCATCGGTGCCGACCGGGCGTACCCGCTCCGGGTCCTGCCCAAGCTCGGCGAACACCGCGCGGGCCTGCTCGTAGCGGCTCACCGCGCCCGCGTTGGCGACGTGCAGGATCGGGCCCCGGACACCACCCGCGGCGATCTCCAGCAGGGCCGAGACCAGGTCCCGGGCGTAGGTCGGTGAGCCGGTCTGGTCGTCGACCACGTCGAGCACACGATCTGTGGTGGTCGCCAGCCGGCGCATCACCGCCACGAAGTCGCTGCCGTCACCGCCGGTGTACACCCAGGAGGTGCGCACCACGTACACCTCGCGGGAATCCCGCATCGCCGCGAGAACCGCCTGTTCACCGGCGAGCTTCGTCACGCCGTAGACGCATGTCGGCCCGGTGGGGTCGTCCACCTCGTAACCGCGGCCGGCTTCACCCGAAAACACGTAGTCGGTGGAGATGTGCACCAGCCCGGCCCCGGCCGACGCACACGCCGCGGCCAGGACACCCGGGCCCACCGCGTTGATCGCATGGGCGGCCTCGGGTTCGGCCTCGGCGGCGTCGACATTGGTGAACGCCGCACAGTTGACCACCAGGTCGCCGGGGTGAACGTGCCCACGCACCGCGGCCGCGTCGGTGATGTCGAGGTCGGCACGGGTCAGCGCCGCCACGTCGTAACCACGTCGGCGCGCCGCATCGACCAGCAGACCGCCCACCTGGCCGCCGGCACCGGTGATCACCATCCGCCTCGTCACGGGCACGAGTCTGGCACGCCGATGGCGGCTACCCGGTATGCGCCCGATCCGCCAGTACCCTGACGTGGTGCTCGGTGAGACGCAAGTGACTAGTGAGACCAGTGGGGCCGGGATGCACGGGCGCTCCCTGGGCCGCACCGTGCTGGCGCTGCTGGCCGTGCTGGTCATGGTCGGAACCGGGGTGGCGTGGGGTTCGGTCCGATCCTTCGAGAACGGCATCTTCCACTTCACCACCGCGATGCTGGGCGGCGAGAGCGACGACGGGGCGACCGACATCCTCCTGGTCGGCATGGACAGCCGCACCGACGCCCACGGCAACCCGCTGTCGGCCGAGGAGTTGGCCCAGTTGCACGCCGGCAACGACGTCGCCACCAACACCGACACCATCATCCTGGTCCGCATCCCGACCAACGGCCGCTCGGCCACCGCGATATCGATCCCGCGGGACTCCTACGTCCGGTCCCCCAGCCTGGGCAAGACCAAGATCAACGGTGTCTACGGCGAGGTGAAGCTGGACACCATGAAGCAACTGGTGGAGGTCCAGGGCCAGGACGCGGCCGTGGCCGAGCCGAAGGCCGTCGAAGCCGGTCGCAATGCGCTGATCGAGACCGTCGCCGAACTGACCGGCGTGACCGTCGACCACTACGCCGAGATCGGCCTGCTCGGCTTCTCGCTGATCACCGACGCGCTCGGCGGTGTCGAGGTCTGCTTGAAAAATGCCGTGTACGAACCGCTTTCGGGTGCGGACTTCCCGGCCGGCTGGCAGCGGCTGGACGGCTCCCGGGCGCTGAGCTTCGTCCGGCAGCGGCATGACCTGCCCCGCGGCGACCTCGACCGGGTGGTCCGCCAGCAGGTGGTGATGGCCTCCCTGGCCCATGAGGTGATCTCCAGCAAGACGCTGACCAGTCCGGCGACCATGGAACGTCTGCAGAACGCCATCCAGCGTTCGGTGGTGATCTCGTCGGGCTGGGACGTCATGGACTTCCTCAAGCAGTTGCAGAAACTCGCGGCCGGCAACGTGGCGTTCGCCACCATTCCGGTGCTGGCGGAGAACGGCTGGAGCGACGACGGGATGCAGTCGGTGGTCACCGTCGATCCCACCCAGGTTCAGGAGTGGGTGTCCAGCCTCCTGCACAACCAGGCTGAGGGAAAGACCGCCGCGGTCACCTACTCCCCCGACCAGACCACCGCCGAGGTGCTCAACGACAGCGATATCAACGGGCTGGCCGGTGCGGTATCGGATCGGTTGGGCGCCAAGGGATTCGTCATCGGAACCGTCGGCAACAACGAGGGCGCGAAGGTGTCGGAGAGCCAGGTCCAGGCACCCACCGAGGACGACCTGGGAGCCCAGGCCGTGGCCAGGGAACTCGGTGGGCTGCCGGTCGTGGCGAACACCGAGATTCCGGCCGGGACGGTCCAGGTCGTGCTGACCGAGGAGTACGCGGGTCCGGGATCGGGCTTGGACGGCACGCTGCCCGCCGGGACGACCACCGAGGAGGCCGCCGCAGAAGAGGGAACGGTGAGCAAGGCCTCCGCTGATACCGCGGCCCCGCTGGCGTCACCGGTGATCACCGCGGGGTCCGACGACCCCCGATGCGTCAACTGATGAACCTCACCAGCGCCCTGCTGGACCCGCTGCTGGTGGACGGTTCACCGGCGCAGCGGATGGGGCCGCGCATCACCTACTACGACGACGCCTCCGGTGAGCGCACCGAACTGTCGACGGTGACGCTGGCCAACTGGGCGGCCAAGACCGCCAACCTGCTGCGTGACGAGTTCGGTGCGGGACCGGGCAGCCGGGTGGCGGTGCTGCTGCCCGCGCACTGGCAGACCGCCGCGGTGCTGCTGGGCGTCTGGTGGATCGGCGCCGAGGTGGTCCCGGTCGGCGCCGGGCCGACTGACGGGCCCGAACATGCGGCGCCGGCCGATATCGCGCTGTGCACGCGCGACCGCCTCGACGACGCCGATGCGGTGGCGACGGGCGGTGACGTCGCGGTGCTGTCGCTGGATCCGTTCGGCCGGGCCGCCGACGACCTGCCGATCGGAGTCACCGACTTCGCCACCGCGGTGCGGGTGCACGCTGACCAGATCACGCCCGAGCCGAACCCCGGTCCGGCCCTGCCCGGGCGCAGTGCCGACGACGTGCTGGCCGCAGCCCGGGCCGAGGCGTCGGATCAGCGGCTCGGACCGGCCGACCGGGTGATGTCCGCCCGACCGTGGGGCACCGCGGAGGAGATCGTCCACAATCTGCTCGCGGTCTGGGCGGCCGGGGCGTCGCTGGTCCAGCTGGCCAACCCGGATCCGTCGGCGCTGGAGCGCCGGCGGGAAACCGAGAAGGTGACCAGGGCGGCGCAGTGAGCGAAGAACGGCCGAGACACCGCTAACCTAACCCGCATGACCGCCCGGAACCGGCCTCCACTCGACCTCACCGGGATACGTCACGATCTCGTCGGCCCCGGCCGGCCGCTGCGCGGGATCGAACTGGTGGAGACCACCGGCTCGACCAATGCGGACCTGCTGGCCCGGCACGCCGGCGGGGAAGACATCGCCGGGCTGGTGCTGGTGGCCGAGCATCAGAGTGCCGGGCGAGGCCGGCACGGCCGCAGCTGGTCGACACCCGCCCGTTCGCAGGTCACCTTCTCCCTCGGAGTGGACGCCTCCGGCCCGCCGCGGGCGGCATGGGGCTGGCTGTCGCTGTTGACCGGGGTGGCCGTCGCCGACGCGGTGACGGCCACCACCGGGATCTCCCCCGGGTTGAAGTGGCCCAACGACGTCATGGTGGGCGACCCCCGACAGGGAGACAGGAAGCTGGGCGGCATCCTGGCCGAGGTGGCCACACCGGATCCGGTGATCGTGATCGGCGTCGGCCTCAATGTCACGCTGACCGTCGCGGAGGCGCCCGATCCCCGAGCCACCTCGCTGCTGATGCTGGGCTCGACGATGCTGGACCGCAGCGCTCTTCTCGGCAGCATCCTGGCCGAACTCACCGCGCGGATCGACCGGTGGAACACCGTCGGCGGCCCGGATCCCGGACTCGTCGCGGACTACCGCTCCCGCAGTGTCACCCTCGGCACCCGAGTCCGTGCGCTGTTACCCGGCGATCGCGAGATCGTCGGCACCGCAACCGATCTCGACGACCTCGGACAGCTGCAGATCGACACCGGCACGGAGAACGTCTGGGTGTCGGCCGGGGACATCACCCACCTGCGCTGACCGCAACCCGTTACCGTGCGACTAGCCGACTGGAGCGGGCACCGGTGCGGTGGGATCCCACACCGCTGGATCCTCGGCCGGGAAGGTCGGGCACTTGGCCGCGATCGCATTGGCCTCCGGCTCGGCGGCGGTGAACAGCCCGACGTACTCGGGGAAGATACCCGTCAGCGTGTTGACCTCGGCCTGCCGCTCCTGTGGCGGCTTCTGCAACAGCAGATTCATGTGATAAACGATGCCGCCCTGCAACCACCGGGGCTCGGAGTTGAACTTCTCGACCAGCTCGCCGTAGGTGATCGGGTCGACGACCTTGGTGGCCGCCATGATCTGGTCGAGGGAGCAGGTGGTGTTCAGCATCGACGGCGGAACCGTGTTGTCCGCCGCCGCGACCGCCGCAGTGCCGAGAGATCCGATCAGCATCGCGCCGGCAAGAGTGGCTCCGCTGAGGGAACGGGAAATAGTCATAGCGCGATAACCTATACGACCCCTGGCCCTCCGAGCGCAGGCGGGGAAACTCCCCCGGGCTGCTAGCGCAGCAGCGCCCGCGACATCACCACGCGCTGAATCTGGTTGGTGCCCTCGTAGATCTGGGTGATCTTGGCGTCCCGCATCATCCGCTCGACCGGGAAGTCGACCGTGTAACCGGCACCGCCGAAGATCTGCACCGCGTCGGTGGTGACCTCCATCGCCACATCGGAGGCGAAGCACTTCGACGCCGCCGAGATGAAGCCCAGGTTGCCCTCGCCCCGTTCGGCGCGGGCGGCGGCGGAGTAGACCATCAGGCGGGCAGCCTCAACCTTCATCGCCATATCGGCGAGCATGAACTGCAGGCCCTGGTTGTCGGCGATCGGGCGGCCGAACTGCTTGCGGTCCTTGGCGTAGGCGATCGCGGCGTCCAGTGCGCCCTGGGCGATTCCGACGGCCTGCGCGCCGATGGTGGGCCGGGTGTGGTCCAGGGTGGCCAGCGCGGTCTTGAACCCGGTGCCGGGCTCGCCGATGATCCGGTCCCCGGGGACGCGGCAGTTCTCGAAGTACAGCTCGGTGGTCGGTGAGCCCTTGATGCCGAGCTTGCGCTCCTTGGGCCCGACGGTGAAGCCCTCGTCGTCCTCGTGGACCATGAACGCCGAGATCCCGTTGGCTCCCTTGTCCGGGTCGGTGACCGCCATCACGGTGTACCAGGTGGACTTGCCGCCGTTGGTGATCCAGCACTTGGACCCGTTGATGATCCAGTCGTCGCCGTCGGCCTTGGCCCGGGTACGCATCGCGGCGGCGTCACTGCCGGCCTCCCGCTCGGAGAGCGCGTAGGAGGCCATCTTCCCGTTCGCGATGTCCGGCAGCACCTTCTTCTTGAGGTCCTCGGAGCCGCGCAGGATCAGGCCCATGGTGCCCAGCTTGTTCACCGCGGGAATCAGCGACGCCGAAGCGTCCACCCGGGCGACCTCCTCGATCACGATGCAGGCCGCGACAGAGTCCGCGCCCTGCCCGCCGAACTCCTCCGGAACGTGGACGGCGTTGAAACCCGAGGCGTTGAGCGCCTCGAGGGCCTCGTCGGGGAAACGCACCTCCTCGTCGACGGCCGCGGCGTACGGGGCGATCTCCTTCTCGGCGAGCGCGCGAATCGCGGCGCGGAGTTCCTCGTGCTCCTCCGGCAATGCGAACACATCGAACGACGAATCACCGGCCCAACCAGCCATGACAGCCTCTTCTCCCTCGTTGGAGCTACTCACGGGTAACTTTACCCGCTTCCTCATTCGCCGAGTAACCGCTCCTGCAGCGCCCGGTCTTTGTCCAGAACCAGCCGCTCCAGGTCGGCCTGGAACGTCTCCATCCGCGCGCGCAGCGCCGGGTCCGACGAACCCAGTATCCGCACCGCCAGCAATCCGGCGTTGCGGGCACCGCCGATCGAGACGGTCGCCACCGGCACCCCGGCGGGCATCTGGACGATCGACAGCAGGGAATCCAGTCCGTCCAGGCGAGCCAGCGGAACCGGCACCCCGATCACCGGCAGTGCGGTGGCGGCGGCCACCATCCCGGGCAGGTGCGCGGCCCCGCCCGCGCCGGCGATGATCACCTCGATCCCGCGGCCGGCCGCCGACTGGGCGTAGTCCAGCATCCGGGCCGGGGTGCGGTGCGCGGACACCACGCCGACCTCGAAGGGAATCTCGAACTCGGCCAGCGCCTCGGCGGCGTCCTGCATCACCGGCCAGTCGCTGTCGCTACCCATGATCAGGCCAACCCGGGGTTCAGTGGGCATCAGACCCGGCTCCTCCGTCCCATCCGTCACTCCACTGCGCGTGCGACAACCAGTGCGCCGCCCGCTCGGCACGCTCCCGAACCACCGCGACATCGTCGCCGAGCACGTTGACGTGCCCGATCTTGCGGCCCGGCCGCTCGCCCTTGCCGTACAGGTGGACGTGCGCGTCGGGAATCCGGCCGAACAAGTGGTGCACCCGCTCGTCCATGCTCATCGCCGGGGTGTGCGGGGCGCCCAAAACATTGGCCATCACCGTCACCGGGGCCAGCGGCCGGGTATCCCCCAGCGGGTAGTCGAGCACGGCCCGCAGGTGTTGTTCGAACTGGCTGGTCACCGCGCCGTTCATGGTCCAGTGCCCGGAGTTGTGCGGCCGCATGGCCAGCTCGTTGACCACCAGCGCACCCCCGGTGGTCTCGAACAACTCGACGGCCAGCACGCCGACCACCCCGAGTTCATCGGCGATACGCAGCGCCAACTGTTCGGCCTGGGCGGCAACCTCGTCGGAGAGGCCCGGGGCGGGCGCCAGCGCGGTGACACAGATCCCGTCGCGCTGCACGGTTTCCACCACCGGCCAGGCCGCCCCCTGTCCGAGCGGGGAGCGCGCCACCAGCGCCGCGAGCTCACGTCGCATGGCGACCCGCTCCTCGAGCAGCACCGCAACACCGTCACGCAGGTACCCGGCGACCGCGTCGCGAGCGCCGGCCACATCGTCGGCCAGCACCACTCCCCGACCGTCGTAACCGCCACGGACGGTCTTGACCACGACCGGCCCGCCGATCAGATCCGCGAAGGCGTCCACATCCTCGACGGACTGCACCGCGGTGAACCTCGGCACCGGGGCGCCCAGTTCGGCCAGCCGCCGGCGCATCGCCAGCTTGTCCTGCGCGTAGCGCAGGGCCTGCGGCCCCGGCAGCACCGGCACACCCTCGTCCACCAGAGTCTCCAGCAGCTCACCCGGGACGTGTTCATGGTCGAAGGTCAGCGCGGCCGCCCCGTTCGCCGCCGTTCGCAACGCCTCCAGATCGGTGTGCGCACCGAGAACAACGTCCGGACTCACCTGCGCCGCCGGGTCCTCGGGGCTGACGGCCAGCACTCGCAGACTCATACCCAGCGCAATTGCGGACTGGTGGGTCATGCGGGCCAGCTGCCCACCGCCCACCATCGCCACCACAGGTGATCCCGGCACGGCGCCTATGGTGTCATGACCACCCCGCTCACGTGGTCGGCGGACCGGGGGTGACCAGCGCAGCTACGCAACCTGCCTGGTTTTTCCGTAGACTCTGCCCTTGTGTCTTTTGCTGATGCCACCATCGACCGGCTGCCGCAGCCGCTGCGGCCGTTTGCTGAGCGGCATCATGAGCTGATCAAGTTCGCGATCGTCGGTGCGACCACATTCATTATCGACTCGGCGATTTTCTACACCCTCAAGCTCACCATTCTGGAACCCAAGCCGGTGACGGCCAAGGTGATCGCCGGGATCGTCGCGGTGATCGCCTCCTACATCCTCAACCGGGAATGGAGCTTCCGCGACCGGGGTGGCCGCGAGCGTCACCACGAGGCTTTGCTGTTTTTCGCCTTCAGCGGGGTGGGTGTGGTGCTCAGCATGGCACCGCTGTGGTTCTCCAGTTACGTTCTGGGACTGCGGGTGCCCGAAGTGTCGCTCACCGTGGAGAACGTCGCCGACTTCATCTCCGCCTACATCATCGGCAACCTGCTGCAGATGGCGTTCCGGTTCTGGGCCATGCGGCGCTGGGTCTTCCCGGACCAGCTCGGTGGCGATAAGGCTCTCGAGTCGACGCTGACCGCGGGCGGTATCGCCGAGGTATTCGAGGATTTCGCGGAGAACCACGTGCACGACAGCCGCGTAAAAGACAGCCACGTACACGATG
>Ga0208823_1000108_pt1 | contig 68643 bp, 62 predicted proteins | sample AD_UKC075_MetaG_FD_184440 | JGI IMG/M metagenome (GOLD analysis project Ga0208823, IMG submission 184440) | Active sludge microbial communities of municipal wastewater-treating anaerobic digesters from USA - AD_UKC075_MetaG (SPAdes) (version 2) | ecosystem: Engineered > Bioreactor > Anaerobic >...
CTCCGCCGAAACCGGCGGTTCCGCATCCTGATCGAAGCGCACGAAGACCGCGATATTGTCGGCCCCTTCGTAGTCGGTGTACGACTGCCACAGCCTGACGGTGTAGGGCAGGCTGCTCTGAATGTCCGAGATCAGCAACGAGGTTCGGTTGGCGTAGCCGGCCACTTCGTAGCGCTGATAGTGAGCGGGATTGCGGTCAGCCTGGATCAGGGCGAAGTCGCTGGCCGCGCCAAAGTCGGCCACCCGTCGCGAGTCGTCGGGGTCGTCTGGAATGGTGATGGGTTGTTCCCGGCGCTGGCCATCCGGATACCAAGCGATGAACAGATCGGCGTCGTGCGCCTCGTCGTGTGAATCGTGGCGGGTGGCGTTCTCGTCTTTCCAGAACATCGAACTCAAACCCAGCGGTCCCAGGCTCGGTTCCTGGGCGATCCGCAGGGCGTGTCGCAGGAAGATTTTCATCGTAACCCGCAGGCTGCTGGCATCGCCGGGCTGCAGGGTGGCGACGAACGCTGCGGTATAGGCTTGCCCATCCACCAGTCCCAGCAAGCGTAGGGTCCGGTCGTTGAGCTTTTGCAGATAGAGTTTGCGGAGCTTGACGAAATCTTCGTTGGGCTGGCCGACATTGCGCACGCCCCACCGAAACGAGGTGCCAAACCCTAGCGGTGGGAAACCAGTCAGGCGGACGTAGCCGTTGCCGCCCAAGTGGACGATCTGCGGCCAACCGCCCGAATTGCCACGCTGGAAACCGATATCGACCGCACTGAGATAGCGAGCGCTATCGGGGATGGAATCGGGCAGCGGCGGGCGAATGGCCGGATGGCGATAGGGGAAATCGGTCGCCCGATAGCGGATCGCTTCGTAATCATGGCGCTCGGGCTGGTACAGCCAGATTTCGAGCGGATCCTTCTCGAAATTACCGCGTGGGCTGGCGCGTAGCCACCAAACGCGATCATCGTAGAAGGGGCGCGCGATCAGTTTGCCGTACTCCACGAAATCGAGTCCGAGCGGACCATCTCCTTCGGGCGGATCGATGACCTCAATCGGCTCTGGATGCAGCGTTTGCCAGGGATGTTGCGAGCGGGTGAACGCTTCGTGGCTAAGATCGGCGAAAGTCATCGCCAGCGCGGCCGGAAGCGCCAACACGCCCAGCAAGCCAGCAACACCGAATCGCAGAAAGTGGGTCAAACGGACTTGCTTCAGGCGGCTTGACAGCGCTGAGCGGCTTGCGATGAGTTGAGGATCTTCGCTGCGCTTCGCTATCTGGTTCATAGCAGTAATTTGGCTCCCTGGGACGGGCTCGAACCGCCGACCCGGTGATTAACAGTCACCTGCTCTACCGACTGAGCTACCAGGGAACGAATTAGAATCGAAATCTTATCGGCCTGAGCTGCCCGTGTCAACCCTCGACGTTTGGGCTTTTGGGGCCATTGCGCGCCGGACCGGATGAAGGGGATGGGGTGAGCGTCATGGAGGTGGTTTGAAAATTTCACGGGACTTGTCCCGTGACAGGTGAATCCTAAAAAGGTGACAGCGACCACTGCTGCGGGTTAGGCGCCAGCGACGCTGTCATTAAGATCCACATAACCCCCACTGAGTGCGCATCAGTATCGGTTTGCCAGGATGAATGTTGCCTGAATAGCGCACGAGGGGTTGGAAAGGTCTGCGGCGGTGGTGATGGCGGCTCGATCACTCCCGCTCGGGCGGATCGCTTGTGGAGTCGGAGCCGAAGAGCGAGAGACACTGAGCACGCAGCTCCGGTCCGATCACTGCCGCGCGCCAGCCGTGGTTCAGCGGCGTCTCTTCACCCATCAGCCATTGTTCTACATGCCGCCGGTCGGTCAGGGCTTGTGGCGGAATTCCGAGGTCGTGCGCGCGACTGGCGAGCCGGGCCAGCACCTCGTCCAGACGAACGATCTGTCCGGGCGAGAGAGAGGGTCGGCGGGGTGTGGCCGGCCAGTGCGCCGGCAATTCGGCGCGAGCGGACGCAATCCGTTCCAGCAGAACCGCGCCGTGTTTTTGCAGGGTTGCGGGCGACAGGCTGCGGATACGCTGCAATTCGTCGAGGGTGGCCGGCGCGCGCCGGGCCAGGTCGAGCAACACCAGATCGTCCAGAATCCAGCGGCGTGGCCGATCATGGGCGCGGGCCTGCTCCTCGCGCCAGGCGGCCAGCGTGCGCAGGATTACCCGCTGCGAACCGCGCAGGCGATTGTGATCCCGAACGCGCCGCCAGCAATCTTCGGGGTTGGGACGGTAGCGCTCGGGATCGGCCAACGCTTGGAAATCCTCGGCCAGCGCCTCCAGCCAGCCACGCGCTTCCAGGGCAGCCCGTTGCCGCCGGTACAGCTCCGGCAGATACCGCACGTCGTTGGTCGCGTAGCTCAGCCACTCGGGAGGCAGTGGCCGATGGCGCCAGTCGGCGCGGGTATGGGTCTTGTCCAGCTCGACCCCCAGCATTTGCTGGACCAGCGCCGCGTAGCCGATCTGGTTGCCCTGTCCCAGTACCAGCGCCGCCAGTTGGGTGTCGAACAGCGGAGTCGGCGTTGCGTTGCGCAGGTTGAAGAAGATCTCGAGATCCTGCTGAGCGGCGTGCAGGATCTTGGTGATGGCTGGGTCGTACAGCAGATCCAGCAGCGGGTCGAGCGAAGGCAGCGCCAGAGGATCGATGCAGACCACCCGGTCGGGACTGGCCAGCTGAATCAGGCAGAGCTGGGGATAATAGGTTTGCTCGCGGATGAATTCGGTATCCAGCGCCAGCCAGGGCGCGCCGCGCAATTCAGCGCAATGGTCGATCAGAGCAGCCTGGTCGATGATATACAGGTCAGGATTCATGTTCGTTGCCAGCGCCCGGATCGGCCACCAGCCTTTTCAAGTAGACGAATATCGGTCAGGGTCATGCCGCGATCCATGGCTTTGCACATGTCGTAGACGGTCAGCAAGGCAACCTGGACCGCGGTTAGGGCTTCCATTTCCACGCCGGTGCGCCCCAGGGTTTCCACTGTCGCTTGACAGTGGACGGCGTTGCGTTCTAGTTGCAGGGTCAAATCCACCGCCACCCGGGTCAGGCTCAGAGGATGGCAGAGGGGGATGAGGTCGGCGGTCCGTTTGGCGCCCATGATGCCGGCCAGCCGAGCTACACCCAGCACATCGCCCTTGGCGTGCGCGCCGGCGGCGATGCGTTCCAGCGTGGCCGCTTGCATCAGGATCGAGCCTTCGGCAATGGCCTGCCGGCGGGTGACCTCCTTGTCGCCCACATCCACCATGTGGGCCTCGCCGGCAGCGTTGAAGTGGCTCAGTGTGTCGTCGGTCACGGATTCCTACTTGATAGCGACCAGCAGTGGCACGATCAGCAGCGCCACGATGTTGATGATCTTGATCAAGGGGTTGACCGCCGGACCGGCCGTGTCCTTGTAGGGATCGCCGACGGTGTCGCCGGTGACTGCGGCCTTGTGCGCTTCCGAGCCCTTGCCGCCGAAATTGCCATCCTCAATGTATTTCTTGGCGTTGTCCCAGGCTCCGCCGCCGGCGGTCATGGAAATGGCCACGAACAGCCCGGTGACGATGGTGCCCATCAGCAGGCCGCCCAGCGCCTTCGGGCCGGCCTCGTGCCCCATCAGCCACGCCATGCCGAACGCGACCACGATGGGCGTTAGCACCGGTAGCAGTGACGGAATGATCATTTCCTTGATCGCCGCCTTGGTCAGCAGGTCCACCGCCCGCGAATAGTCAGGCTTGGTCGTGCCTTCCATGATACCGGCGATTTCCTGGAATTGCCGACGTACCTCGCGCACCACGGCGCCGGCGGCGCGGCCGACCGCTTCCATCGCCATCGCCCCGAACAGGAAGGGAATCATGCCGCCGATGAACAGACCGATGATCACCACCGGATCGGTCAGATCGAATTTGACTTCTCCAAAACCGACGCCCAGCAACTTGTGTTGGAAGTCGGCGAATAGCACCAGCGCCGCCAGCGCCGCTGAGCCGATGGCGTAACCCTTGGTCACCGCCTTGGTGGTGTTGCCCACCGCATCCAGCGGATCGGTGATACCGCGAATCTTGTCATCCATTTCCGCCATTTCGGCGATGCCGCCGGCGTTGTCGGTGATCGGGCCATAGGCGTCCAGGGCGACGATGATGCCGGCCATCGACAACATGGAGGTGGCGGCGATGGCGATGCCATAGAGTCCCGCCCAGGTGTGGGCCAGGCCGATGCTGATGCAGACCGCGATGACGGGTAGGGCCGTGGCCTTCATCGAGACCGCCAGGCCAGCGATGATGTTGGTGGCATGGCCGGTGGTGCAGGCTTCGGCCAGCTTTTGCACCGGACTGTATTCCGTGGCGGTGTAGTACTCGGTGACGACCACCATGGCGGCGGTCAGACCCAAGCCGACCAGGGCCGAACCCCACAGCCCCCAGATGTGCTGGCTTCCCATCAGCCCCCAGATCACGGGCAGGAAGGCGATGGCGGAAATGCCGCCCGCCACGGCCAGACCGCGATACAACGCGTTCATGATCTTCTCGCCTTCGCGGGCCTTGACGAAGCCGCAGCCGATGATCGAGGCGATGATCGACACGCCGCCCATCAACAGCGGCAGAGCGACGGCGTTCGGCAGCAGGTCGCCGGCGAAGGTCAGGCTGCCCACCAGCATGGTGGCGATGATGGTGACCGCATAGGTTTCGAACAGGTCGGCGGCCATGCCAGCGCAGTCGCCGACGTTGTCGCCGACATTGTCGGCGATGACCGCCGGATTGCGCGGATCGTCCTCGGGGATGCCGGCTTCGACCTTGCCGACCAGATCGGCGCCGACATCCGCGCCCTTGGTGAAAATGCCGCCGCCGAGACGGGCGAAAATCGAGATCAGCGAGCTGCCGAAGGCCAGCCCGACCAGCGGGCCGAGATCGGGCACGGCACCCTGGATGACGTAGAGCACGGCATAGTAGCCGGTCACGCCGAGCAGGCCGAGGCCGACCACCAGCATCCCGGTGATGGCGCCGCCGCGGAAGGCGACTTCCAGGGCGGCGTTCAGTCCGCTGTGGGCGGCTTGGGCGGTGCGGACATTGGCGCGCACCGACACGTACATGCCGATGTAACCGGCGACGCCCGAACAGACCGCGCCGATCACGAAGCCGATGGCCGACAACGGGCCGAGAGTGAATAGAATGATGACGCCGACCACCACGCCGACGATGGCGATCGTGGTGTATTGCCGGTTCAGATAGGCGCGGGCACCCTCCTGAACAGCGGCGGCGATTTCCTGCATGCGCGGGTTACCGGCGTCCTGAGACAGCACCCAGTTGACCGATTTGACACCGTAGACGAGCGCGCCGATGGCGCAAAGCAAAGCAATGATCAATCCTACCGCCGCCATGACGCAAATCCTCCGGGGTTTGAATAAATGGATCGCATGGGTTTCTCCTCGTTATGACTTTGATTATCGAGGCTGGGATTCTTGTTTATCGAGTGGCCATTCCGTTCCGTTGGCGATGCTTGTCCTAAAGAATAGGCGATGCTGGCGTTTAGGCAATCTTGCGAAGCGGTCTCGATGCGCGAAATTCCCGACCTGGAGAGCGGCGGAAGCAGCCGCGCCGCAGAGGACAAAGCGTGCGGCGCTGGCGGATGAGACACAGGGCGCGACCCGGCCGGGCCCCGCCCGATTCGGGGTTACTTGCTCTGGTTATAGCGTTCTACGCTAAGCAGGATTTCGGCTCGGGCTTCGTCCGGGGTTCCCCAACCGTCGATCTTGACCCACTTGCCGGAGTCCAGATCTTTGTAATGTTGAAAGAAATGAGCGATCCGGGCAATCAAGGTCTTGGACATCTGCTCATACGATTCGATGTAATCGAATTGGGCGCATTCCTTCTTGATCGGCACGGCCAGGATTTTAGCGTCGCCGCCAGATTCGTCGGTCATTTTCAATACCCCCATGGGGCGGGCGCGCACCACGCAGCCGCTGATGACCGGCAGAGGGGTGACGACCAGCACGTCCAACGGATCGCCGTCTTCGCACAGGGTATGGGGGATATAGCCGTAATTGCAGGGGTAATGCATCGCGGCGTTCATGAAGCGATCCACGAACAGCGCGCCGGTCTCCTTGTCCACTTCGTACTTCACAGGGTCCGAATGCGCCGGAATCTCGATAATGACGTTGAACTCTTCGGGGAGGTTCTTACCGGCGTCCACTCTATCCAGAATCATGATAGTGACCTTTGGCGGTTGATGAATGAGATGAGTGCTTATACTACAACCAAGGCCAAACGCTTGACAGCCGCGTCGCGTACCCGCCAAACACGGGATGCGCGACCGACGGGGTTTGGCCTCGCGCGAATTTTACGATGGAAGTTCGTCATTTTTCCCAAAATATAATCACGGAGTGAAATCATCATGAGAATCGTGTTGCTAGGCGCTCCCGGATCCGGCAAAGGCACTCAAACCGATGCCATCATTCAGCGTTACGGCGTCATCACCGTCGCCACCGGCGATCTGTTGCGCGCCGAGGTCGCCGCCGACACCGCCTTGGGTCAGCGGGCCAAGCCCTTCATGGAGGCCGGCGAGCTGGTGCCGTTCGACATCGTGCTGGGCATGATCGAGAACGGCTTGCAGGCCCTGGCCAGGACCCATCCCAAGGGCTTCATGATGGACGGCTTCCCGCGCGACCTGGCCCAGGCCGAGGCTTTGGACAAGCTGCTGGCCAAGATCAACCAGCCGCTCGATGTGGTGTTGTTCTTCGAGGTGCGCTACGAGGAGATCGTCAAGCGGTTGCTGGGGCGGGGTCGAGCGGACGACAACGAGGAAACCATCCATAACCGCTTGCGGGTCTACGAGGAGAAGACCGCGCCCTTGATCGACTATTACACGAGGAAGGGGCTACTGCGCACCATCAAGGGCACGGGCAGCATCGAAGAGATTGGCGAGCGCATCCGTGCGGTGCTCGATGAGATCGCCTGATCTCGTCCGAATCCATCGAGCGGTTTGCGCGCCTTCGATCCTCTCCGGATATAGCTCGAAGGCGCGCAAACCGGTGGGGTGGGCTAACCGCCCAGGTAGGCTTTTCTGACCTGATCGTTGGCCAGCAGGTTGGGGCCAGTGTCGGCCAGCACCAGTCGGCCGTTTTCCAGCACATAGCCCCGGTCGGCCAGCTGCAGGGCGCGGTGAGCGTTCTGTTCGACCAGGAAGATGGTGACGCCTTCCTCACGGATTTCCTTCAGGATCTGGAAGATCTGCGCGATGATGATCGGAGCCAGTCCCAGCGAGGGCTCGTCCAGCAGCAACAGGCTGGGCCGGCTCATCAGCGCCCGGCCGATGGCCAGCATTTGCTGTTCGCCGCCGGACAGCGTGCCGCCGCGCTGGGCGTGGCGCTCCTTGAGGCGCGGAAACAGGGTGAACACCCGCTCCAGATCGGTTTCCAGCCGCGCCTTGTCGGCGAAGAATCCCCCCATCTGCAGGTTTTCTTGCACGGTCAGGCTGGGGAAGATCCGCCGTCCTTCCGGTACCAGCGCCAGTCCGCATTGCATGATGACGTGGGTGGGCTTGTGGGTGATGTCCTGGCCCTCGAACAGGATCGCGCCCTGGCTGGCCTGCGGTGTGCCGCAGATGGTCAGCAGCAGGGTGCTTTTGCCCGCGCCGTTGGCGCCGATCAGGGTGACGATCTCGCCGGGATGCACCGCCAGCGACACGCCCTTGAGCGCTTCGATCTGGCCGTAGAAGGTGTGGACGTTTTCCAGCTTCAGCATCTCACTCCTCTCCCAGATAAGCTTTGATGACACGCGGGTTGCGCTGGATTTCGGCCGGTGTCCCGGTGGCGATGGGCCGGCCGTATTCCATGACTAGGATGTCGTCCGAGATGCCCATGACCAGGCTCATGTCGTGTTCGATCAAGAGCACCGCAACCTGATGCTCCGAGCGCAGCGCGTTGATCAGCCGGTCCAGGTCGCGGGTTTCCTGCGGATTGAGACCGGCGGCGGGTTCGTCCAGCAACAGCAGTTTGGGATGGGTGATCATGCAGCGGGCGATTTCCAGTCGGCGCTGCTGGCCATAGGCCAGATTGCCAGCTTCGCGGTTGGCCAGATGCAGCAGACCGACCTTCTCCAGCCAGAAGACCGCTCGTTCCAGCGCCTCCGTCTCGGTGCGGCGATATTTCGGGGTTTTGAACAGGCCAGACAGCAGGCGCGTTTCCAGTTGAGTATGCTGCGAGATCAACAGGTTCTCGACCACGGTCATGGTTCTGAACAGGCGCAGGTTCTGGAAGGTGCGCACCAGCCCCTGTCGGGCGATGCGGTGGCTGGGCAGACCGTGGATCGGCTGGCCGTCCAGCAGCACGGTGCCGGAGGTTGGCCGGTAGAAGCCGCCGATGCAGTTGAATACGGTGGTCTTGCCCGCCCCGTTGGGGCCGATGATGGCGAAGATTTGGCCGGGGCGCATGTCGAAACTGACTCCGTCCACCGCCAGCAAGCCGCCGAAGCGCATACTGAGCTGGCGCACCTCCAGCAGGGCGGAAGGCGTGGATGTGGTTTCGGCGGTGGCTGCCGGATTCGATTCGAGGCTCATGGCGCAGTCTCCGCGCGTTCCGGCAGCTCCAGCCGGGGGCGGCTGGCCGGGACTAGCCCCTGCGGTCGCCAGATCATCATCAACACCAGCACCAGGCCGAAGATCAGCATGCGGTATTCGGCGAACTGGCGGGCGATTTCGGGCAGCGCCGTCAGGGCGATGGCGGCCAGGATCACCCCCAGTTGCGAGCCCATGCCGCCCAGCACCACGATGGCCAGCACGATGGCCGATTCGATGAAGGTAAAGGATTCGGGATTGATGAAGCCTTGGCGAGCAGCGAAGAAGGCCCCGGCGAAGCCGGCGGTCGACGCGCCGAAGCCGAAGGCGGAAAGCTTGATGGTGGTCGGGTTCAGACCCAGCGAACGGCAGGCGATCTCGTCTTCGCGCAGCGCTTCCCAGGCCCGCCCGATCGGCATGCGGATCAGGCGATTGATGACGTAGAGGATCAGCAGAGCCATGCCCAGCGCCACCAGATAGAGAAAGATCAGGGTGTCGATGCTGTGATAATCGAGACCGAAGAACTGGTGGAAGGTGACGCCGCCTTCGGTGCTGGGCTCGCGGGCGAATTCCAGGCCAAACAGGGTGGGCTTGGCGATGTTGCCGATGCCGTCCGGGCCGCCGGTCAAGGCGTTCAGATTGTTCAGCAACAGGCGAATGATCTCGCCAAAGCCCAGGGTGACGATGGCCAGATAGTCGCCGCGCAGCCGCAGGACCGGGAATCCCAGCAAGCAGCCGGTCGCCGCCGCCATGAGCACGCACAGCGGCAGGCATGCCCAGAACGACAGCCCCCAATGCATCGACAGCAGGGCGTAACCGTACGCGCCGACCGCATAGAACGCCACATAGCCCAGATCCAGCAGGCCGGCGAAACCCACGACCACGTTCAGGCCCAGACCGAGCATGACGTAGATCAGCGCCAGGGTGGCGATGTCGATCGCGCTGCGCGAGGCGGTGAAAGGCCAGACGATCGCTACGACGATCACCAGGCCGATCAGAACTGGGCGATAGCTGGCCGCCAGGCGGGGCGGGCGGGGCAGTCGCTGGCTGAGGTAGGCCATGCCGGTCGCCGCTTTCTGCGGAACCTGGAATAGCCGGGCCGCAAACACCACGGCCATGATCGCCAGGACCGGCATGGCGTTGCCCTGCAGGGACACCTTGATCCCGTCGACTTGAATATGGATGCCGAGAATCGGCACGGTGAGCAGCCCGGCCAACAGGGCGACCAGCACCGCTTCGAGCAGGTTCCTGGGCATGGCCTATACCTTCTCGATCTCGGGCTTGCCCAGCAGTCCGGTCGGGCGGAACAGCAGGACCAGCACCAGCAGGCCGAAGGCCACCACATCCTTGTACTCGGTGCGCAGGTAGGCGGAGGAGAAGCTTTCCGCCAGACCCAGAACGACGCCGCCCAGCATGGCGCCGGGAATGCTGCCGATGCCGCCCAGCACGGCGGCAGTGAAAGCCTTGATGCCAGCTTCGAAGCCGATGAAAGGGTTGATCTTGCCGATGTACAGGCTGATCAGGACGCCGGCGACCGCCGCCAGGCCCGCACCCAGCACGAAGGTCAGCGAGATCACCCGGTTGGTGTCGATGCCGAGCAGGTTGGTCATGGTCAGATCCTGCGAGCAAGCCCGGCAGGCCCGGCCCAGGCGCGAGCGGGTGATGAACAGGGTCAGGGCGGTCATGAAGATCACGGTCGCGGTCGCGATCAACACCTGCATATAGGACAGGTAGACCTGGAAGCCACCGTCGGGGCCGAAGCGCCAGCCGCCGGTGATCAGCGGCTGCATCGACAGATCGCGCGCGCCCTGGCCGATCTGCACGTAGTTTTGCAGGAAGATCGACATGCCGATGGCCGAGATCAGCGGAATCAGCCGCGACTGGCTGCGCAACGGCCGATAGGCGACGCGTTCGATGGTCCAGCCATAGGCGCTGGTGATGGCGATGCTGACGAACAGGGTCGCTAGCAGGATCAGGGGAACGCTCTCGATTCCGAATTGCACGGTGAGGGCGGTGATGGTGAGCAGGCCGATATAGGCGCTGATCATGTAAATCTCGCCGTGCGCGAAATTGATCATGCCGATGATGCCGTACACCATGGTATAGCCAATGGCGATCAGGGCGTAGATGCTGCCCAGGGTCAGGCCATTGATGATCTGCTGGATGAATTCGAGGATGGAAAACGAACCGGACATGGCCACCGCATTCTGAAGGCTGGGATCGGGCGCGGGCAATGGAGCGCCATGAAAACCGAAGGGCGAGGATGTGAACCTCGCCCCGGTGGCCTGACTTACTTGACCGGCGTCTTGGTAGCGTCGGCGTGCCAAGTGAAGATGACGAACTGGAATTCCTTCAGATCGCCATTGTCCTTGAACGCGACCTTGCCGATCGGAGTCTGGAAGCTGTTCTTGTGGATGTAGCCAGCCAACTTGGCCGGATCTTCGGTTTTGGCGCCCTTGATAGCGTCGGCGATGATCTCCACCCCGGCGTAGGCCGGCATCACGAACGGACCGGTCGGGTCTTCGTTCTTGGCCTTGAACGCCTTGACCAGATCGGCGTTGGCCGGATCGGTGCTGAAATCGGCGGGCAGGGTGACCAGCAAGCCTTCGGAGGCCGGACCGGCGATGGCGCTGATGTCCTTGTTGCCGACCCCTTCCGGACCCATGTACTTGGCGTCGAAGCCCTGTTCGCGCGACTGCCGCAGCAGCAGGCCCAGCTCGGGGTGATAGCCGCCGTAGTAGACGAAGTCGACGCCTTCGCTCTTCATCTTGGTGATCAGGGCGGAGAAGTCGGTCTGGCCCTTGTTGACGCCTTCGAACAGCACCGGGGTGATGCCGGCGGCCTTGACGGTCTTGTCGACTTCCTTGGCGATGCCTTCGCCGTATTGCTGCTTGTCGTGGATGATCGCCAGCTTCTTGGGTTTGATCTTCTCGGCGATGTACTTGCCGGCGGTCGGACCTTGCTGGTCGTCGGTGCCGATGGTGCGGAACACCATCTTATAGCCCTGCTGGGTGATGGCCGGATTGGTGGCGGCCGGGGTGATCATCAGGATGCCTTCGTCCTCGTACAGCTTGGAGGCCGGCTGGGTCGATCCGGAGCAGAGGTGGCCGACCACATACTTGATCTTCTGGTTGACGATCTGATTGGCGACGGCGACCGCCTGCTTGGGTTCGCACACATCGTCCATCAGAACCGCTTCCAGTTTTTTGCCGTTCACGCCGCCCTTGGCGTTGATCTGTTCGACTGCCATCTTGGCGCCGATCATCTGCATGTCGCCGTACTGGGCGACTGGACCGGTGATCGGGCCGGCCACGGCGATCTTGATGGTGTCCTCGGCCTGCGCCAAACTGCCCAAACCCAGGATAATCGCGCCGACGGCGGCACTCAGAACATTACGGCTGATCGTATTCATGATGCGACTCCTCTCTCCTTAATGTGGGGTGATGCGGGTGAAAGCTGACGCCAGCGAGCATTCGCCTGCAAGAATTAACCGAAATTCCCCGGTAGGACAAGCCGAACGCGGAAAAATCGATGCGGTCTGATGGTTTAGCATAGACGATGTTGCCGCGAAGACGCCGTGTCGTTCGATCGGTCGAAGCCCGGCTTGATCGTCTACTTGTCAGTGCCTACAGTACCGATCTCGCTTCCGATGGAGATGCCATCATGGATACCGCGCTCGTCGTCACCGGGATCGCCGGCGTCGCCTTTTGTGTCAGCCACCTCGGTCTGTCCAGCCGCCAGGCGCGCGGTCGCCTGGTCGACTTTCTGGGGGAAAAAGGGTTCCTCGGTTTCTACACGCTGGTCGCGTTGCTGACGCTGGCGGCGATGATCGTCGCCTATGCCAAGGCTGCTCATACGGTCCAGCTCTGGTGGCTGGGTCTCGGGGCGCGCCATCTGCCGTTGCTGGTGATGCCAGTGGCCTTGACCTTGATCGCTGGTGGGATCATCGCGCCCAATCCGTCGGTGACGGGCATGGAAAACGCGCTCGATCGGCCGGATCCGGCTCGGGGTGTGTTGCGCATCACCCGTCATCCGATGATGTGGGGCATTGCGCTATGGGCGGCGGTGCATCTGCTGGTCAATGGCGATTTGGCGTCACTGCTGTTCTTCGGCAGTTTTCTGCTGACGGCGGTGCTGGGGTCGCTGCACCTCGATGATCGGATGCGCATCGCCCACGGCGAGCGCTGGCAACGTTTCGCCGCCGTCACTTCCTATCTGCCGTTTGCGGCCATTCTGCGCGGTCGGCAGACCTTGGTATGGTCCGAGCTGCGCCGGCCGGTCGGCTGGGGCGTGGGGCTGTTCGCGCTGTTGCTGCTGCTGCATCCCTATCTGTTCGGTGTGCGGCCCTATTGAAGTCGTAGTGACCTGTGGCAGCTCGCCGACCGGAACCTTGGGCATCGGTCTCGGTGTACGGGGATAAATCAGGATGCATTTTCCCTAGAAATTGTCTTTAATTGGCGCGGCTGCGCCGGAGGACCATAGCCGATTCGGGCTAGCCCGGCCACGGCGCCTCTCTCTAGAATATTCAGATATAACACGTTGAGCTATATCTAAAAATCTACGGAGACACATTGGTGTCACCCGTAATTCTTGCAAACCTGAAAATAACGAAACGAAGGAGTGCTCGGTGGAACGCGAAAGTATGGAATATGACGTGGTCATCGTCGGCGCCGGTCCATCCGGCCTGTCGGCGGCCATTCGTCTGAAACAACTGGCGGCGGAAAACGATCACGAGGTGAACGTTTGTGTCATCGAGAAGGGATCTGAAGTAGGTGCACACATCCTGTCCGGCGCGGTGGTGGAAACGCGGGCTCTGGACGAACTGATCCCGGATTGGCAGGAACGGGGCGCGCCGCTGAATACCCTGGCGACGGACGACAACTTCCTGTTACTGACCCGCGAAACCTCGTACCGCCTGCCCACCCCGCCGCAGATGAACAATCACGGCAACTACATCATCAGCCTGGGTAACCTGTGCCGCTGGTTGGCGACTCAGGCCGAAGAGCTGGGTGTGGAGATCTACCCCGGTTTCGCCGCCGCCGAAGTGCTGTATGACGACGATGGCGCGGTGGCTGGGGTGGCCACCGGCGACATGGGCGTCGGCCGCGACGGCCAGCCGACCGACCAGTTCACGCCGGGCATGGAGCTGCGCGCCCGCTACACCCTGTTCGCCGAGGGTTGCCGCGGCTCGCTGACCAAGACCCTGTTCGAGCGCTTCAAGCTGCGCGAGGGCGTGGACCCGCAAACCTACGGCATCGGCATCAAGGAACTGTGGGAAATCGACCCGGCCAAGCACCAGGCGGGCAAGATCGTTCATACCGTCGGCTGGCCGCTGGATCCCAGCACCTACGGCGGCTCCTTCCTCTATCACCTGGAAGGCAATCAGGTCGCGGTCGGCTTCGTGGTCGGACTGGGTTATGCCAATCCCCACTTGTCGCCGTTCGAGGAATTCCAGCGCTTCAAGACCCATCCCGACATTCGCCCGACTTTTGAAGGCGGTCGGCGCATCGCCTATGGTGCGCGCGCCATCTCGGCCGGTGGTGTCCAGTCGCTGCCCAAGCTGATCTTCCCCGGTGGGATGCTGATCGGCGATACGGCTGGCTTTCTCAACATGCCCAAGATCAAGGGCACGCATACCGCGATGAAGTCCGGGATCCTGGGAGCAGATGCGGTATTCGCGGCAGTCAAGGCCGAGCGCAGCGCCGACGAGATCACCGAATATCCCGAGCTGGTACAGCAAAGCTGGCTGTGGGACGAGCTCTATCGGGTGCGCAACATCAAGCCGTCGTTCAGCTGGGGCCTGTGGGCGGCGATCGCCTATTCGGCGCTGGATACCTACCTGTTCCGGGGCAAGGCGCCCTGGACGCTCCATCACAAGCCCGATCACGCCAAACTGAAGAAGGCCAGCGAGTGTTCGCGGATCGACTATCCCAAGCCGGATGGCGTGATCAGTTTCGATCGGCTGTCCTCGGTGTTCATCTCCAACACCAATCATGAGGAAGATCAGCCCTGCCATCTGACGCTGAAGGACCCGACCGTTCCGGTCCGGATCAACCTGCCCCTGTACGATGCGCCGGAACAGCGCTATTGCCCGGCTGGGGTTTATGAGATCGTACGGGATGTCGATGGCAGCCATCCGCGCCTGCAGATCAACGCCCAGAACTGCGTGCATTGCAAGACCTGCGACATCAAGGATCCCACCCAGAACATCAACTGGGTGACGCCGCAGGGCGGAGATGGGCCGAATTATCCGAACATGTGAAAAACCATGCCTCAAAAAGCCCGGCGTCGCCGGGCTTTTTGGACAAATGCCGCCGCTGACCCTGGGAGTTTGCCGCATGCCTACCGCACCCCCTTTGCCGCTGCTGATCGAGCCGGAGCAGCTCCAGGCTTGTCTTGACGATCCCCAGATCCTGGTCGTGGATCTGTCCGATCCGCTCAGCTACGTCGCCGGTCATATTCCCGGCGCGGTCTCGCTGGGCTACGCTGAGTTGATCCGGCCCGTTCCTCCGGCGATGGGTCTGCTGCCGACCCTGGCGCGTTTGAGCGAATTGTTGTCGAGTCTGGGGCTGACAGCCGAGCGGCAGGTGGTCGCCTACGACAACGAAGGCAACGGCCGCGCGGCCCGGTTGCTATGGACCCTGGCGGTGCTCGGCCATGAGCGGTTGTCGCTGCTCGATGGCGGTCGCTACAGCTGGGAGAGCGTCGGACCGTTCGAGACCCGATCGCGTTCGGCGTCGCCCAGCGCCTATCAGGCCCGGCTGGGCAATCCCGCAGCGCTGGCCGAAAAGAACTGGCTGCTGGCACAACTGGGCCGGCCCGATCTGGCGCTGCTCGATGCCCGTACGCCGGCCGAATACGCCGGGATGGACGTGCGCGCCGCCCGTGGTGGCCATATTCCCGGCGCGGTCAATCTGAACTGGACCGATGTCATGGATCCGCTGCGACAGCTGCGGCTGCAGCCCGAGCCGACGCTGCGGGCCATGCTCGAAACCCGCGGCGTGACCCCGGACAAGGAAGTGGTGGTCTATTGCCAGACGCACCACCGTTCGGCGCATACCTACTGGGTGCTGCGCTGCCTTGGCTATCCACGGGTGCGCGGCTATGCCGGGGCCTGGTCGGAATGGGGCAACGATCCCCAGATGCCGATCGAACGGTGAACGGATGGGGCGGGCCGGCTGCAGGCTAGCGAGCGCCGGCCGTCACTGGCACGAACAGGCGCTCCCGGTAGAAACGCAGCTCCTCGATGGAATCGCGAATATCCTGCAGCGCCAGATGGGTAGAGGTCTTGCTGAAGCTCTTGCCCTGGCCCGGATACCAGCGGCGGGCCAGTTCCTTGAGGGTGCTGACGTCCAGGTTGCGATAGTGGAAGTACGCCTCCAGCTCCGGCATCAGGCGGGCCAGGAAGCGCCGATCCTGACAGATGCTGTTGCCGCACATCGGCGACTGGCCCTTCGGTACATACTGGTGCAGAAACGCCAGAGTCTGCGTTTCGGCCGTGCGGTCGTCCAGGTCGCTGGCGCGCACTCGCGCTACCAGCCCGGATTCGCCGTGCTGTTTGCGGTTCCAGTCGTCCATCGCCGCCAGCACGGTATCGCTCTGGTGGATGGCCAGCACCGGACCTTCGGCCAGGACATTCAATTGGCTGTCGGTGACGATGGTGGCGATTTCGATGATGCGATCGGTCCGGGAGTCCAGGCCGGTCATTTCCAAATCGATCCAGATCAGATTATCGGGGGACATGAGGTGTTGGCGGTTCGCAGGCAAGGGGAAAAAGTGATGAGGCCAGTGGCCGATGACGCCGAATGCTATCAGTTTACGCTGACTTTCGGTCAACTGTTCGGTTTAGTGACGGGCTACAGCCAGCGCAGCGAGGGATCATGGCCGGTCGGCGCTTGACCCAGCGCCAGCAGGCGCGCATTCAGCGCTTGCAGGATCGCCGTCGCCAGCAGGTCGAGCAGAGCCCACCGCCGGCCGATGAGGCGCGGCTGGGGGCGGCGCAAACCGGGCTGGCGATCACCAACCATGGCGCGAGCCTGATCGTCGAGGATGCCAGCGGCCAACTGCATCGCTGCCGGGTGCGACAAAATCTGGGGCGGCTGGCCTGTGGCGACCAGGTGATCTGGCAGGCGTCAGGGCCGACGGAAGGCGTGGTGACGGCGGTCGACGAACGCCGCTCGCTGTTGACCCGTCTCGACTACTACGGCCAGCCGCGCCCGGTGGCCGCCAATCTGGATGCGGTGGCCGTGATCATCGCCCCGGAGCCGGAGCCGAGCGAGGCGCTGATCGATCGTTATCTGGTGGCGATCGCTACCATCGGCGTACAGGGCCTGCTGGTCTTGAACAAGACCGACCTGCTGGATCCGGCGGCGGCGGCAGCGCTGACCGCGCGACTGGACGGCTATCGCCGACTCGGGTATCCGCTGTTGACGGCCAGCAGTCGCACCCGCTACGGCCTGGATGCCCTGCGCGCCTGGCTGTGCGGGCACACCGCCCTGCTGGTCGGGCAATCGGGGGTGGGCAAGTCGTCCCTGATCAAGGCGCTGCTGCCGGACCGCGAGATCCGGATCCAGGCCCTGTCGGCGGCCACCGGGCACGGCGCACACACCACCAGCGCCAGCACCCTGTATCACCTGCCGGATGGCGGCGACCTGATCGACACTCCCGGCGTACGCAGTTTCGAATTGGGCGAAATTCACCCGCACGATCTGGATCGAGGTTTTCCGGAATTGGCTCCCTATCTCGGTCGGTGCCGGTTTTCCGACTGCCTGCACCAGAGCGAACCGGATTGCGCCTTGCGCGAGGCGGTGGAGCGGGGCGAAGTCGCACCGCGCCGACTGGACAGTTACCGGCAATTGCGTGCCACTCTGAAAGCGACGGTCAGACCGGGTTGACTGCATCGCTCGCCTTTCTGCTGACCGGCGCCTTACTGGGGTTGAGCGGTGGGTTGGCGCCGGGGCCGCTGTTGACCCTGGTCGCCAACGAAACCTTGCGTCATGGCGCGCGCGCCGGCATCGGGGTGGCGCTGGCGCCGCTGTTGACCGACCTGCCGATCGTGCTGATCACGGTGGGGTTGCTGCAGCCGCTGGCCGGTCAAGACGGGCCGCTGGCCGTGATTCAGCTTGGCGGTGGGTTGTATCTGGCCTGGCTCGGCTGGCAGGGCGTGCGTTTTCGCGGGGCGGAATTGCAGTTGACCGATCCGGCCGACTCGCTGTGGCGCGGGGTGATCGCCAATTTTCTCAATCCCAGCCCCTATCTGTTCTGGCTGACGGTCGGTGCGCCGACCGTGCTGGCGGCCTGGCGGGAAAGCGGGCTGGCCGCTGTCGCCTTCGTCGCGGCCTTCTATGCCCTGCTGGTGGGCTCGAAAGCGGCGCTGGCGATTGCGCTGGATCGTGCCCGCGCCGTCTTGCGCAGCCGGGGCTACGTCAACCTGATGCGTGGGCTTGGATGGGCATTGCTGGCCTATGCGCTGTGGTTCCTGTGCCAGGGCGGGTGGCAACTGAGCAGCTGATCAGGCCGGGTTGCGGTTCAGTTGCAGCCGTTTCCGATGCAGATAGGCCCGAATGGCGTGGCGACGAGTCTTTGGGTCGCTGTTGAGCAGCGCCAGCTTGGGCCGATAGTCGGGGTCGTCCTGCGCCAGACTGAACATCTTTTCCATGAACTCGAATGCCTCTTCCCAGGCGTTGATTTCCAGCAGCATGTCGCTCATCAAGTCCAACGAAGGTAAATGGTCGGGGTCCCGGCTTAGGGCTTCGGATAGCAGCGGCATGATCCCGTATACGATGTCCTCGGAGTTGTGCAGGTCGAGTTCGACGATTTCCTGCCATTCTTGATAAGCCCGCATATGGAGTTGGGCGATTGTTGCGGTCTCCATCGACGATCCTCACTGACAGCTGTTTGGTGGTGGTCTTGGCGCGTAACGTTGACGCGCCATCGGCTCCGGCGAACCCTGGCCATCGCCAGCGACGCCCATGGCCGCATTCTTCTGTTTATCTGCACAATCTACACATCGACTAGATGAGACCCGTGACTGCGAATCACCTCGGCGTAGAACCGGGCGCTGGCCTTGCAGGTCCGTTGCTGGGTGGCGTAGTCGACGTGAATCAGGCCGAAGCGCGGTGTGAAGCCATGCCCCCATTCGAAATTGTCCAGCAACGACCAGGCGAAATAGCCGCGTAGATCGACGCCCTGGCGCAGGGCCGCCAGCGCCGCGCGCAAGTGATCGTGCAAATAACGCTGTCGGAGAGGATCGGCGATCGGGCCCTCGGCCTGCGGCGGATCGTAGAACGCCGCGCCGTTTTCGGTGATGTACAGCGGTAGCGGGCCATAGCGGCTGGCGACCCACTCCAGGATATCGGTCAATCCCTGAGGATAGACCTCCCAGTCCAGGGTGGTGTGGGTGTTCCGTGGCTGGCGGACCCGCGCAGTGGCCAGCGGCCAGTCGCTGGGATCGTGGCGCACCACTTGTCGGCTGTAGTAATTGATGCCGAGAAAATCCGGCGGCTGGCGCAAGGCGTCGAGATCATCTGCAGTGAAATCCGGCCAGGCCGGGCCGAAGATATCCGCCAGTTCCGGCGGATAGCCGCCCAGGAACACCGGATCGAGATAGTAGCGGTTCCAGTAGGCGTCGGCTCGCATGGTGGCGTCGAGATCGGCGACCGTTTCCGTGGCGGGGTACTTGGGTTCCAGGTTGACCACCAGTCCGATCTGGTGGCGGCCCTCGGCCCGGTAACATTGAGTGGCGGCGGCGTGGGCGCGCAGCAGTTGATGGGCGGCGAGCGGTGCGGCATAGGGATTGCGCTGACCGGGAGCCAGCACGCCATGCAGGTAGCCGCCATCCACCACCACCCAGGGTTCGTTCAAGGTCACCCACAGTTTGACCCGATCGTCCAGCGCCCGGAACAGCACTTGGGCGTAGTCGGCGAACCAGTGAGCGCTGTCCGGATTCAGCCAGCCGCCCAGCCGGTCCAACGCCGCCGGCAGATCCCAGTGGTAGAGCGTGAGCATCGGTTCGATGCCCCGTTCCAGCAGGGCGTCGACCAGCCGCTGGTAGAAATCGAGCCCGCGCGGATTGAGCGGGCCGCGCCCGGTCGGCAGCACGCGGCTCCAGGACACGCTGAAGCGATAGGCGTTCAGGCCCAGCTCAGCCATCAGCGCTACATCGTCCCGGTAGCGGTGGTAATGGTCGCAGGCCACATCGCCGGTGTCGCCGTTGCGAACCCGGCTTGGGGTATGGGCGAACTCGTGCCAAATGCTGGGACCCGCGCCGTCCGCCAGCGGCGAACCTTCGATCTGGTAGGCCGAGGTGGCTGCGCCCCAGAGGAAATCGGTGGGAAAAGGGGATGAATCGGGCATAAACGCTTACTTTAGGTCGGTTACGTTGCGTTTTGTGTAGTCGTCTGCTGATCCGGGCCGCGCGTCAACGCCAGCCCGTCGGGATCGAACAGATGCAATTGTGCGCCATCCAGAGCCAGACGCACGCTGTCGCTGCGCTGGAAGCGCCGCAGGCCCGGCAGTCGCAGGGTCAACGACGGGCTGGATGTCTCCAGGCCGACGATCCGGACATGCAGCAGCGTCTCGTGGCCCAGATACTCGGCATCGCCGACCGTCGCCAGTAAACCGGCCTCATCCATGGCGAGCGTCAGATGCTCGGGCCGAATGCCAGCGGTCAGCGGTCGATCGAGCCAGGCCCGCCAGTATTCCGCAGTGATGGCGGGTAAGACCAGCGGCCAGCTCTGCTCGCCCAATCGTAGTTGCAGTCCGCCATCGCGGGCGGCGTTCAACTGCACCGGCAACAGGTTCATCGGTGGGTTGCCGATGAAGCCGGCCACGAATACGTTGGCTGGCCGCTCGTACAGTTGTTGCGGCGGCGCGACCTGTTGCAGCCGGCCGCGATCGAGCACCGCCACCCGATCGCCCAGGGTCATCGCCTCGGCTTGATCGTGGGTCACATAGAGCGTCGTCGCGCCCAGCCGGTCCAGCAGCTCGCCCAGTTCGGCGCGGATCTGCACCCGCAACTTGGCGTCCAGATTCGACAGCGGTTCGTCCATGAGAAACACGCTCGGTTGCCGGACCAGCGCCCGGCCCATCGCCACCCGTTGGCGTTGGCCGCCGGACAGTTGCTTCGGCAGGCGATCGAGCAATTCGCCCAGCCCCAGCAGTTCCACCGCCCAGGTCAGTTGTCGTTCGATGTCGGCGCGGGGCAGGTTGCGCATCCGCAAGGGGAATTCCAGGTTGCGCCGCACCGTCATGTGCGGATACAGGGCGTAATCCTGAAAGACCATCGCGATATTGCGCTGCTGCGGCGACAGCTCGTTGACCCGTTGGCCATCGATGCGCAGGATGCCGCCGGTCGCCGTTTCCAGGCCGGCCAGCAGGCGCAACAGGGTGGATTTGCCGCAGCCAGAGGGGCCGACCAGCGCCAGGACCTCGCCGTTGGCGATGGCCAAGTTGAAGTCGGCGACAGCTTGGGCTCCACCCGGATAGATCTTGTCGATATGCTCGAAGTCGACGCTGGCCATGGCTCATCCGTCAGTCGAAGAACCGTTCCGTGCCCAACAGCGGCAAGACCCGCTGCATGATCGGATCGGCGGCGAAATAGCGCTGGATGACCCCATCGCGCAGATAATCAGCCAGCGCGATCAGGATCATGCTCTGATCCAGCGCCAGATAGTTGTACGCTACCTGCCCGCCGCGCGGTGCTACGGCGTCGTAGAAGCCGAAATCGCCGTAGACCGGGTAGCGTTCCACCAGCTGGCGCAGGTTGGCGGTGGCGGCGGCTGGATCGACCAGCAGGGCCAGTGCCGCTGCATGGGGAGTGACTGCGCCGGCAGCGTAACCGCGCGCGCCGAGCAACCGCGCGCCGTATTCGCTGTAGTCGTCGCTGGCGGGGGTCGAGCTCGGCGACAGACCCCACACCGGATAGCCCAGATGCTCCAGCGCGAAACGGCGCTGGATTGCGGTGTGCACCTGCCCGTTCTGGCCCAGGCTGGCCGGGGCGTAGCGCTGCTCGTCCAGTACCAGGGTCGGCATCAGCGCCTCGAACATGGCTCCGCCCCAGGACGGCACGAACTGGTAGCCCTTCCACGTGTAATAACCGCCGGGGAAGACATAACCGTTCACCATCTTGTCGACCCGATGTTTGGGCGATTGCGACTGCCAGTCGGCGGAACGCGGGAAGGCGCGCACCATACGGTACCAGTGCTCGACCGGCACATCACCCTTGCCGATGGCGATCAGGCTGCCCAGCCGCGCTTCGCTGTACAGCAATCCGTAGTAATACTCGGTGCGATAGGGCAGGTTGGCGTGATAGCCATGGGCCATCAACTGTTCGACCGGGTCATAGAACAGGCTGTAATCCTCCCGGTCGATCAGCCGGGTACAGCGTTCGGTCAGGGTGGGGAAGCTGTTGCGGACCACCATCAGCCCGGTGGTCAGCCAGGCCGAATCGACGAAGGATACGAAATGGCTGGTACGCTCCAGCGTGGTGGTGTCGTAGTAGTTGAAGTAGAAGCCGCGCCAGGTTTCCAGCCGTTCCAGGCTGTCCAGGGTTTGGTTGAGCCGGGTTTGGGCCTCGGCAGCGTCGATCAGGCCCAGTTCCGCCGCCGCCACGATGTCGATGAGGTATAGGCCGATGTTGGTGACGTTGGTGTAGTCGCCCAGCCAGCTATGTGCAGGGGTCACGTCGCCATGGAACCGCACGGTGTCGAACGGCAGGCCGTGATCGCGATCGCTCAGGGCGGCCAATCCCCGCCAGGTGTCGCGGGCCAGTCGTTGCAGGAAAGCCCGATCGTCGGCGGGTAACTCGGTTGGCGGGACAGTCAGACGGGTCGGCCAGCCAGCCGTTCGGTCGTGGAAGAGGTAGGGCTGCAGTGCCGCCTTGCCGCCGAGTTGGGTTTCCAGCACGGTCTTGCGCGGGGTAATCACCGGGTCGTGGATGCTGGGGCCGGGTTGGCCGGTCTTGATCAAGGCGATATCGTCCAGCCAATAGGCCCCGACCGTGATCGGCGAACGGCGCGGTTGCAGCACGATGCCGAATTGGCGCAGATGCTGCCAGTCATCGATGCCGGTCATCAGATTCAACGGAATCTGGACCCGTTGCCAGTCGGCGGTGATGCCGGTCACGACCGTGCTGCCTTGGCGCAACAGGTCGGGCGGAGCATCGGGCAGCGACTGCCTGAACTCGACCCGCAGCGCATCGGCGTAGCCGAGCTTGGCGTCGCCGCGAATCCAGAATTCCAAATGATCGTAATCCGAAGCGTCGAGATCGGGTAGGGTCAGTCGCCAGCCGAGATCTTTGTCGGTTTCGGGATTGAAGCGGTAGTACAGATGCAAGGCGCGCTCACTGGTGGCGCGCGGTGCCGGTTCCCGGCGGTACCAGATCTGGCCGGCTCGACTGTCCAGGTCGCTGAGCTGATGGCGCATGGTGACGCCGGGGGTTGGACTGGCGGTGCGCTCGAAGTCGTGCAGGACCAAGGGTGGAAGCGGGGGGGCAGTGGCGGAAATGGCCCAGCTTGGGCAGAGCAGCCAGCCGGTCAGGAGCAGCCGGCAAAGCAGGGATGGGTGCATGGAATCGGTGGCGTCGTGGGGTGGGGCGAATGGCGAAATAGGGTATGGGTGGCCAGCCGGCGGCTGACATCGCCCTCAATTGTAGAGCATCGCGGGAGATTGGGAATTCAGTCCGAGCGCCGTAGCAGCGCTAGCGTTTCGACATGGTGGGTTTGCGGGAAAAAATCGTAGGGGATCAGCGCCTCTACCAGGTAGCCGGCGGTGGTCAGCACTGCCAGATCGCGGCTCAACGTTCCGGCGCTGCAGGACAGATAGGCCAGCCGTTCCGGGCGAAATTCCCGCGCAGCCCAATCGCGCACGGCGGGTTCCAGGCCGGTGCGCGGGGGGTTGAGATAGAGCAGGCGAGAGGCGGTCGACGTGGTCCATTCCTGTAGCTGGGGCAGGCGGTCGGCGCATTTGCCGCGCAGGATGGTGGCATCCGGTGCGTTCTGGCCAGCGCACGCTACCGCTTCGCCGCCGAGTTCCACCCCGATGACCCGTGCCCCGCGCCGAGTCCAGCGTTGCAGACTGGCGCCGATGCCGCAGTACAGATCAGCGATCTGGTGACCGGATGCCGGGTCCAGAAACGCCTCCGCCGCATCCAGCGCCTGGCGATACAGTGCGGGAATCTGTTGCTGGAAAGCCATCGGGCCGTATTCCAGCCCCAGCGCATCCCGCGAACGCGGCTGCCCCCACAACAGGGTCCAGCCGTTGCGGGCGAACAGCCGGCGACCGGCGGCCGGATGCCGGTGCAACCACAAACCGTCCAGTCCATTGGCGGCCAGTTCCGCCAGGCGGGTTTCATCCAGCCCGTCGAGCGCGGGAACCCGGTGGGTTTTCACGATCAGGGTGGCTTGTGCGCCGGATTGGACGAAGAACGCCAGCGGAAAATCCGGCTGAGGCGGTAGCACCTGCATCAGCCAGTGCACCATGGCGCGGACCGATTCGGCGTGCACCGGGCAATCGGGAATCGGGATCAATTCATCGCGTCGCCACAGGCCGAAACGCCAGCCGACGGACTCATCCCACAGCGCCGATAGACAGACCTTGCGCCGATAGTTCCAACGCGCGCTAGGATCGACCGTCCGCAGCGGCAGCAGGCGATCGGCCCACAGCGCGAGCGCTTGCCGCAACCAGTGGGTTTTTTGCGCCTCGCTGGCGGTAGCGGTCAGCGTGCGATGGGCGCAGCCGGGACAGCGCGGCTCACAGCCAGTCGGCAGCTCCATGTCAGTCCTGCTGCCACAGTACCAGGGCTGCCAGCGCCGTGATCCAGGCTCCGGCAGCGGCCAGTAGTCCCAGCGCCAGCGTTTCCTGCCGGTCGCGGCCGTAGCGGGTTCGCAGTTGCAGGCGATGAGCGCGCCGCGCTTGGCGGTCGGTGCGGGCGGCGCGTCGGAGTTGCCGCCAGGCTTTGGCGACGCGCGCATCGGCCGGTAGCGCCAGCAGGGGCGCGAGGTCGACCGCCAGAGTGGTCGAGCGCGACAGGCCGTCCGGCATGCCGTCTGGAAAGCGGGCCGCCTCGGTGAATACCACCCGACCCCACACGGTCACTTCTGGCAGCAGACGTTGCAGCGCACGCACGTGGCCGGCGTTCTGGCGCAGCGGGTTGTAGAAGGTGAACCGTCGTCCGCCCAGATGCTGGGTCCAGCTCTGCTCGTTCGCCCTACCGTCGATGTCGCCCTGGTAATGTTTGGTTTCCAGCGCCAGCAGTCCGGCCGGTAGTCGCAAGACATGGTCGATCTGGGTCAGACCGCCGCGCCCGTCGGCAATCAGGATATCGTGCAGCACCGGCCGCCGCAGCTTGGCTAGCGCAGCTGCTACCTGCTGTTCGCCTTCGACACCCTTGCGGCGGCTGGTCCAGCGACGGCGCAACAGGCGTAGACTGAATCCGATCAGCAGGAGCGGAATCGCGCCGAGTGCGACGATGAGGGCTGGATTGGCCAGGTGATGGAACAATGCGGACAGGGCATTCATGGCGGATTCGGGTGGGGTAGGGTGGAGGCGACGATGGTCAGCAGCTATCTGATATGCGATCTCTGTGGCAGCTTTGGGCCACCGGCCAGCTTCTTGAGCCAGGATGGCCTGCGGCTATGTTACCAGTGCTGGTACCAGGAACGGCAGGGTGATGGGCCGGATGCCAGCGAGTCTCACCAGGCGGATGCGCACCCAGCGGACGATCCGGGCAATGGGAGCGAATGTCAGCCGCCGGTCGATTAGCGACGTTCCTCGCCGATCGGCGATGGCTCAGCCATCCCCACCGACTCGTTCGATGCGAGCGTCGCGCGGCTGAAGCTCAGTTGCGATAGCAACATGCCAGCGAACATGAGCGCGCAACCGATCAGGCCGCGCTCGCCGAGGGTTTCGTGCAGCAGCAGCCAACCGCCCAGCGCCGCGAACACGGTTTCCAGGCTAAGGATGATGGCGGCATGGGCTGGTGGGGCGTCGCGCTGGGCGATGACCTGCAGGGTGTAGGCCACCCCGACCGACAGCAGTCCGCCATAGAGAATCGGCCACATGCCGCCCACCAGTCCGGCCCAGCTGATCGGCTCGCTGACCACCGCCACCACCAGACTCAGCACCGCGCAGATCACGAATTGCAGGCAGGCCAGCAGGATCGGTTCGACATGCCGCCCGGACAGCCAGCCGATGATGAGGACGTGGCAGGCCCAGAAGAATGCGCCGATCAGAACCAGGCCGTCGCCCTCGGCCAGGGTCAGGCGATCGCTCATGGTCAGTAGATACAGGCCGGCGACGGCGAAGATCGCGCCGATCCAAGTGCTCCGAGGTGTACGCTGGCCCCATAGCAGACCCAGCAACGGTACGATGATCACATACAGACCCGTGATGAAGCCTGCCTTGCCGGCTGTGGTGTAAACGAGCCCGACTTGTTGCAGCGAGGCCCCGGCAAACAGCGCCAGACCGGCCAGCAAGCCGCCGCCCAGGGTCACCGGCCAGTTGCAGGTGGGGCGAGAGAGGGCGCTCCGTTGGCGGAACAGCAGCAGGGGCAGCAGCGACAGCGCGCCCAGGATGAAGCGGACACCATTGTAGGTGTAGGGGCCGACATGGTTCATGCCGACCCGTTGGGCGACGAAGGCAAAGCCCCAGATCACCGCTGCCAGCAATAACAACAGTTCTGCCCTGAACGTCTTGGGATTCAGCATTTCTTCGGTTTCGGCTGGTAGGGAGGGACGGCATGATACCGAACAGGTGCGCGCCACGCACTTTTTCGCCGTGCGTGACGCGGGATTCGCTTGCCCATTGGTGGAAAATCCTTATACTAACCAATCTCCCTCCTATGCCGGGGTGGCGGAATGGTAGACGCAGCGGACTCAAAATCCGCCGCTGGTAACAGCGTGAGAGTTCGAGTCTCTCTCCCGGCACCAATCGAAACAATCAGTTATCGAATTTGGTTTTATCCCGACTCTCGGTGACTGTCAACAAAGTGTCAACCTCGCCTAAAGGGTTCAGCCGGATAGCTTCTTGAAGGTGGTCCGGTGCCAGGTGGGCGTATCGCATTGTCATGGTGAGGCTTTGATGTCCAAGGATGCGCTGTAGGGTTAGGATGTTTCCGCCCTTTATCATGAAGTGGCTTGCGAAGGTATGTCGTAAGATGTGGGTCATCTGGTGCTTGGGTAGCTTTAGTCCTGTTCGAGCTATGGCGCTTCTGAATTCGTGGTAACACGGCTTGAAGAGTCGGCCTATATTTTTTGTCTTTATTTCCTGCTCTATGCTTTTTTGAATTGGGATTGACCGATTCCGTCCGTTCTTGGTATCGGTGAATGTTACTAATCCATTAGTGACATTTTCTGCTCGTAGCTTTTCTGCTTCTCCCCATCGTGCGCCAGTGGTCAGGCAAAGTAAGGTGACTCGTCGGCCATCGCCTTTTAGGGTATTTAGCAGGGTTGCAATCTCTTGGTGGTTTAGGTATCCGCGTTCCTTTTGCTGCTCTTTGAACTGACGGATTCCTTGTAGTGGGTTGCTTCCTTTCCAGTGTCCTAGTCTTACCAGCTCGTTGAACATAGCCCTAAGGTGGGCATGTTCTCGGTTCATGCTGGCTTCACTGCAACCGGCTTCTATTCTGCGAGTTCGGTATTCGATGAATGTTATGGTTGAAAGGCTGGCGGCAATTGGGTCTCCCAGCATTTTGATGGTGTATTTCAGCCGGTTGTAGGTCTTTTTGCTGGCTTTCAGGTGCCTTCCGTGTGCTTCGTACCAGATTTCTGCTAACGCTGATAATCGGCGTATATCCTTCCTTGCGGGCTGCCAGTCTGGTGTTTGTATTATTTTTTCTCGAATATAGGCTTCCCATCGTAGCGCCTCGGCCTTGGTTGGAAGCGTCTTGCGGTAGCGCCTACCTCCTCGGCCTTCCGGCTGGATGTCAACAAGCCAACCGCTGTCGGTTTTTTTGATCATTGGTTGTCTATCTCTAAATTTCAGTAAGCTTATTTTATATTGACGAATCTATTTTATTTACTTAATAATTTCAGTAGCTTAGTAAGTATTGTGTGCATTGTGGAGCTGGTTTGAAAGTTTTATTATACTGTACCTAATCTGCTGTAATTTTTTTGTTATATCCATATTCTAATGTTTAGGTTGACGCTTGTCGCTTCATGTAGAGGAACAAATGAGTCAAAATAAAATTTTGATGAAAGGATCGAATGTTTTAAAGACAATTATTGCATCTTCTATTATTGTCCTTGTTTTTGCGATTGCCAGTTCGTTATATATTCAAAGGAATGCTGATGAATTATCGGTTTTAATTAACCAATCTGGCATGATTAGAGGAGGTATACAGAGAATAATTAAATTAAGGCTTTTTCAAGAAAATGTGACTAATGAAGAAAGGATTGTGGATATAAGATTTGATAATCTGGGTAAATATATTTTATCTAAAAAAGATATTTTTACAGCAGATGATTATCTGGATTATATAGAATTAAGGACAAGTTGGGATAAAATAAAAACAATTAAAAATGATGAATTGTATGAAAAAAGTGAGGAGATTTGGTTTGATGCAAATAATATAGTCAATAATTTTGAAATGAAAACTAGAAGGCTTATTAAGCTCGATTATATTTTTTCTTATTTTGTCTTGTTCTCTATTTTTCTTTTGCTTTTGCTATTTTATTTAGTAAATGTGATTGTAAGGAATAATTTGGAAAAGAAGGCATCAATTGATCCGCTAACGAAATTGTTAAATAGGAATTATCTTCAAAAAATCTACGATCACAAAATGGAGGAAAATGAATCTGATCACTTAGCTATTCTTCTTGGTGATATCGACTATTTTAAGAAAATAAATGATAATTATGGGCATAATGTTGGTGATGATGTATTAAAAAAAGTTGCTGTATTATTGGGAAGCAATGTTCGTAAAAATGATTTTGTCTTTCGCTATGGTGGAGAAGAATTCTTATTGATTGTTACATTTAGCGAAGTTTGTCAGCTAATGGAATATGCGGAGCGATTACGTAAAGCTGTGGAAACAACAGAGATTGATAATATAAAGATAACTATAAGCTTTGGCGTTTCCTTTGCCAAGAAAGGACAGAGTATCGATAAAGTTCTTTTATCGGCGGATACGGCTTTATATAAAGCAAAGAGTTTTGGACGTAACTGTGTTGTGCTAAGCGATGCGGATCTTGACTTGACGCCTCATGAAAAAGCTTTTGCTGGATTATTGACTAGCAATGAAATGGATCTAAAAGGAAAGAGTTCTAACAGCAAGCTGACCGATGAGTCTAGATGATCAGCAATTCTTGAAGAATCTCATTTATTATAGATTGGTGTTTTCTCAACATATCCATTTTGGCATTTTACGACGTTTACGTTTAGTTCGTTTATTCCTCTTCCATATTCTTGAACGCATTCTTGCCATGATCGGGCAGGTATTCGCGTTTCTTCATATCCTATAATTCTTCTCGGTTCATTTTCTTTAATTCTGTTTTTCACTCTCTCATTGTTTATCTTAGCTCCTTCTTCTAGTGGCCGCATTATTTCCTTTGCTATTTCTTGCGATCCATTTTTTATAGCGTTATTAACGCTATTTGGTTTTGAAAACTCTCTAAGAATGTTTGGTATATATGTAATTAACGCTATTATTAGTAGGATTGATATAACCCATTTAATAGCGATTTCTGCTAAAATTTTTAATATGAATGTTATGAATTGCATGGTTTTCTTCCTTTGCTATTGTTGCTATCTTCTATTAGGATGCTTTTTTGTTTTCACTATCTTCATCTAGCTTTTGCGGTTTCGCCGCTATTAAGGCGACTTGTTCAATAACCTTTTTGTTTTTCTCATCACTGTTGCGGTAGTTGTCAAGTAGCGCTTCCTCTCGTGGTTGTAGCTTTCCGAAGTCTCCCCTTTTCCCGGTAAGTATGTAGGTTGTATCTGCGCCTAATAACCCAAGCTCCAAGAGTTTGTTTATTGGTATATTTTCTTTCTGTATCCAGTTGTAGATTGTATTGCGCACAATTCCTAGTTGCGTTGCTACTGCTGCTACTCCTCCTAGCCGTTCTATCTCATCGCCTAATCGTGCGCCTAATTTGCTCATAATTTTTAGCAACCACCGTTGACGTGCTCATTTTTTTGAGCAACAATGTTATGCAATATGAAGTGTAACACAGTGGGATAACGGGGGTTTCTATGAGGATGCTGGCGTTTACCTCGTCTTGTGGGTCTCTTGCCCTGCTGGCTCAGCTGCCTCGATCTGCTCGTAACCTGCTGTTGGAGTTCATCTAATGGAAACTCAACAGCTCCTCTCCTCGGTTGTTCTTCCCTCGGTTCCCGTCATGGAAGCGGGCCGGTTTGCTGAATTGGTTGGCGTCTCGCATGACGTGGTACGGGGCTGGATCGAAAAGGGCTACCTCCCTACTGTTCGGATGGGTCGTTACCGCCTTGTCAACATTGCTGTTTTGACAAGGGAAGCCTTGCAGGAGGGGAGCAATGGATAACCTACCTTTCCAGCTTACCTTTTATGAGCCCTCTGTTCCCTCTCGGCATTCTGAAGAAAAACAGGACGGCAAGATTTTTAGCTTTGTCGTCTCCTCGGATTTGCTGGACCAATACCGCTGCCGTGCTCGTTCTGCTCGGTGTTCTGTAGGCGCTCTCATGCGTTCAGCAGCATCCCATTATTTCAAGAACGTCCTGTCGATTGAAAAGAAGCATTGCCCCTATTGCGGTAGTTCTCGGGTCATCAAGTACGGCAAGCCTAACGGCAAACAGCGCTATCAATGCCGTATCTGCAAGCGTGCACATCGTGGGGTGGCGAATCATGTCAGCCAGTGACTTCCTTCGTAATTACTGGTTTCAAAAAGTTCATAAAGCTGTTCAGGAGTATTACCTGAGCTTGCCAGGTCGCACGATCGAAGATTGGCAAGCCAAAGTCGTTAATAACCCACGGTCGTTTAACTTGGTCTGGCGTTCTGCATTGCGGACGATCTATCCAAACCTTGAACTGAACGACACTCCTCCTCCTTCGGAGTTGAGGCGTATTTACAACTTCTCTGGCCGTAGTCAATCCGCGCCTACGGATCGCCAGCATTTAGCGGTGGAGTAGTGAGCATGTCTAACAAAATGGCGTTGAATGTATTGAGTATGAAGCGGTGGCGCGTCGTTGATGACAAAACCGGCGAAGTCAACGAGGGCTGTACCGTCTTCATTGGCCAGGATACTGAGGACCAAAGCGGTAACACCCTGGGTTGGGATGTTCTCAAATTTAGTGCGCCTCTCTGGGTCTTCGAGAAAGCGCAGCAACAAAAAATGGTTTTCCCTTCCGAGTGCATTGTAAACGTTGGTTTAAAGATGGGTGCGGCGGGTAAGGCTGCAATGCAAGTCCTCGATATAGAACTTTCGGACTAACAGCATGTTACGAATTTTCCTAATCGGTGTCATCGCCCTGTTTCCCTTACTCGGGTCGGCGGCGGTCTGTGCAACGGTTGATGGTGCGACCAGCGCTTTAATCATTGTATCGACACCGGTTGGGGAATGTACCGGCTATGTCGTTTTGGATGTTCTGGACTGGCCTGGTGCTTCAGTGTGGGCAATGCCGACTGTTGAGGAGCTTTCCGGTTACTTCTTTGCGGGCTTCTCTATCCCATTGTCCATTTTTCTCTTTGCATGGGGTGTCTTTGCCCTTATCAATGTTGTCAAGAGGAGTACTTAAGATGGGTTTGCCTCGTCTCGTCAATTCCGCTCGCATGGCTACTGTGGGCGTGGCTGCTGCCGCTCTTCCCGTCCTGTCCCAAGCGGCGACTGACTTTTCGACTATCACCGATGCCGTCAGTGATGTCGGTGTCAGCACCGGTATTGTCTCCATCGGGGCCGCGATCATGGCTATCGTCGTCGTGGTCTTCGGTGTGAGCGTCCTGATTTCCATGGTCCGCCGTCGCTGATCCTTATTCCTACCTGCAAGGGAAGGCTTTATTCTATGGCCTTCCCTTTTTTTTCGGATGGGGGATGACTTTGATGATTTGGGATGCGCTTTTATTCTTGGTTGGTGCTTTATCGGCATGGGCTGTTATTCAAGGATTTAGCCAATGAGACTTTTTTTTATATTTGCCGCACTGCTTTTTTCGTCTTTTTCTTATTCTGCTGATTCTGGTTGGTCTATTAATGGTGTTTATTATTCTTCTCCGGATTCTGCGTGTTCTGCTGTTTATCCTTCTGAGTCCTGTCGTTTTGGTACTGGTGGTTATACTTTTCGTGTTAATGCTGCTCATGCTGTTTTTGCTTATTCTGGTGCTGCGACTTGTTGGGCAGATACTCAATCTTGTAATTCAGTTGGTGTTGTTTTTGGTGATTCCGTTTCTGTAAAATTTGGTGTTACTTATTTTTCTTGTGTTTCTCCGAAAGTTTCTTCGGGTTCTGGTCTTTCTCAATCTTGTTTATGTCCTTCAGGTCAGGGTGAAACGGATTCTGGCGGGTGCGAAGTTTGTCCTTCTGGCCAAGTTGTAAATCCCAATACAAATAAATGCCAGCTTCCTTGCCCTGTTGAATCTGATCATGTGCCGAGTCATATTTCTGGTGTTAGTGATCCTGCTTGGGTTGGTACTTCGATTGGCTATATGTGTGAGTCAGGTTGCAAGGTTTTATATACTTCTTGGTCTAATATTGATGATCAGGGTTTCGATGTTACTGAGATAACTAATTTTAAAAATGGTGAGTTTTGTTCTACCGGCTCTATAAATCAACCTCCTACTAAACCCGCTCGTAATTGTCTTCCTCCCAATGTTGTGAGGTCTGATGGTACGTGTGGTCCTCCCGATCCGACTTGCGATAATGCTTGGGAACATATAGTTGACCATCAGTGTGTCGATAAGGATTGCTCTGCTGGTAAGGTGATGAAGTGCGGTACTGTTAGTGGTAGTCGTTTTTGCGCTTGTACTGGTCCTCAGGATTGTGATCCTGGCCAACATAAGGATGTATATGGTAACTGTATTACTGATAAATCTTGTACGCCTCCACAAGTTCAAGATCCAGTGACAGGGGCTTGTAAAGCGCAGAATGAGGTTCAATGTCCAGCGAATCATCATCGCGAAGGTATTTTATGCGTTCCTGATCCAAGTACGCCACCCGCTCAAAATCCGGCAACTAATCCAGACATCGATCATGATGGAATTCCTAATAATCAAGACTCTGATGCTGATGGTGACGGTACACCTAATTCAAGCGATGCTGATGCGGATAATGACGGCATTCCGAACTCTAGTGATTTAAGCCCCAATGGTCCGGGGACAACGAGGGAATCAGGCATTTCTGGTTTTGATCCGAATGCTGATCCAGATCAAGATGGAATTCCAAACTCCACGGATTCAGACCGGGACGGTGACGGCATTCCTAATTGGAACGATGCAACGCCAGACGGTAACCCGAATAAGCCTAGCGGTACCGGTGGGGACGGTACTGGTGGCGATGGTGATGGCGATGGTGATGGTGATGGTGAAGGGGATGAGGAGGAGGATAAGGATAAGCCTGGGTCGCCTTATGTTTATCAGTGTGATTTATATGAACCTTTGGATTATACGCTCAATGATGTTTTTGTTGAGTATTTAAATAAGGTTCAAACTTCGGGGGTTGTTTATGCTATTAACCATTTTTTTAGTATTGGCAACGTTAGTGCCTCTTGTCCGCATTGGGTTATTTCTATTCCGTATCTTAATAAGGATTATATTGTTGATTTTCAATGCTCTGATGTGGCTACTTCGGCGTTTAACCTTATTGGTACTATCGTTTTAGTTTTATTTGCCTGGGCTGCTTTTGAGATTGCTTTTATTTAATGAGGTGATTTATGGAATGGTTAACAGGTTTAACCCAATGGCTTTGGGATGCTTTAAAGTGTTTCTTTCTTGCCAATTTGGAATCGCTTAAGAATACTTTTATTATTATTGTTAAGTCTTTTGCGGATGCTTTTGCTAGTATTTTTTTTAATGCTTCTTATCCTGGTTTTTTAACTCAGTATTCTATTGGTTCTCTTATTTCTATGATTCCTTCTGATGTTCTTTATTTCTTGAGCTTTTTTCATTTTCCTGAAGGAGTCGCGATGATTGCTGCAGCTTATCTTTATCGTCGTGCGTCAAGGTCTTTATTCTCGTTTAGGTGATATATGCTGATCTTTCATGAAGGGTTACCGGGTTCCGGCAAAAGCTATGAAGCTGTTGTAAAGCATATTATTCCCGCTCTGGCTTCCGGTCGGGAGGTCTATGCTTTTGTGGAAGGGCTGGATTGTCAAAAGCTGGCCGCCGTGATTGGTACCACTGAGGAAGTGATTCGATCACTGCTGCACTATGTTGAGCGTGATTCGGTTCGCACTATTGATAAGGTTGTTTCTGATAACTCTTTCGTTGTGATCGATGAATTGCAAAACTTCTGGTCATCGAAAGGGGATAACTGTTCGATATCGCAAGACATTATTAACTTCGTTTCCGAACATCGTCACCGTGGCCTTGATATTCTGGCGATGGGCCAGGATTTTCGTGACGTTCATGCCATGTGGCGTCGCCGCGTGGATCGAAAGATCCATTTCATGAATCTGGATGCTTTAGGTCTATCCGGTCGTTATCGCTGGACGCTTTACAAGAGTACAGCGCCGGATAAGTTCACCCAAGTTTCGGGCGGTGTACAGAAATACGATAAAAAATACTTCGGTACGTATAAATCCTACGTCTCTGACGATACTAACACCGGTAACTATCGTGATTCTCGGGCTGTTATCTGGAACTCGTGGACATTCCGGCTAGTCTTTATCTGCCTTTTGATTGTGCTACCGCTATCCATTACCTACCTTGTTAGGCTCTTTAATCCGTCCACGTCGTCACTGATTAAGCGTGACTCTGTTCCTGTTTCCAGTACTTCACCCGCTGGCCATTTGCCGCCAGCTTCTTCTGTCCGCTCCGTTCCTGTATCGCCTTCGCCTTCTTCTACGCTTCCTAAGCCTGTTGACGCCTCTAAGCCTGCGGTGCCTGCTGACTACGTGACTGCCTTTACTGCCTCGGGGCGGGTGCGCCTTGTTTCTGTGCTTTCAGGCTTCAACCGTGAACCCTATGTTGTGGTTGAGTTCCGCGATGCCTCTTACCGTGTTCTTGAACGGTTGGATACGCATATGCTGAACTCCCTGGGCTGGTCCATTCAGGTCGTGTCCTTGCGCCTGGTTCGCCTTCACAAGCTGGGGCAACCGGAGTTGATCGCCACGGCATGGCCTATCGAACCTTTTGGGGAGCTTTCCGACCGTCAGCTTGAGGGTGTGCGCTCCTCTGGCTCGGGTTCAAGGTCGGCGCCAGCTCCCTCGCCGTCGTCGTCCTTGGTGGCTTCGTCAACGCCTGCGCCAACTCCTTCGCCGCTTCCCTATGTTCCTGCCGGTGTCTCGGGCCAACTGTCCTTGCAGGCGAACGGCGCATCATCGATTCCATGGAGTGCGGCTAAGGTTACTCGGTGAGGCCGTACTGTCGGGGGGGTTCGTGCTCATGCTGGATTCGAGCCTGAGGGAGCCGGTTTTGACTTTCCCGTCGGTTGCAGTGGATCAAGCGCAGCCGGGTTTTTCCTCTTTGCTCTTGCCGTCATCTCGCCTTCGGTCGCCGGGTGCAGAGAAACTCGAAAAAAAGTTGATTGCAAGGGCGCGTAGCGGCGAAGCGAACCCTTGCGATCAAGTTTTTAGCGAAGCGGTTCGAGTTTGGATAAGCACCCTGCGACTGAAGGCAGATGACCTAGCAAGGGCAAAGGGGAAAACCGGCGAAGCGTTGTTCTTGGTTGCTCTGAGTCGGTTGCGTGTTGAGGATCGCGTAAGCGCTAGCGGCGATCTGTGGGGTTCTAGGGGAGGGACTACCCTAGCCGGGTCCTAGGGGTGGAACCCCTAGTGATTAACTGGCTCAAGGGAGCGAGCGCGAGCGACGCGAACCGTAGAGCCAACATTCCAACAATAAACGAAACCACCGGACCGCTATGGCACCAGCGCCGGCCTGGTATCTCAGGCGGTGTCTTTTTGGCTGCTGTGCTGAGGTGGGGGCGTTGCAGTGGTAGCGTCGTCCTGGCGCGCGGGGGTCCCCTTTGGGGTCGTGCGCCAGGACGACGCGGGGAGGGACGCCCCTTGTAGCACGTCTGGCAGTAAGGCGTCGTTGACCACAACGTTACACAGAAAACCATAATAGAGGATTCCTAGGATGCCTGTTAAATTGTGGGATCGATACTCGCTGGCTTCTTTGGTGGAGAATAAGCAAGATTCACGCGGGTGCTTGTTCCTGTCCAGCCTGGGACAACGGAACTTGGATGCTGTGACTATCCTGCATGAGGGGGTCGATACCATCCGGCAGCTTTACCATGGTCTCCTCAAGCCTGATGTTCTTGATGAACTCAAGGCATCCTGGGAGCTGGGGCCAGGGGCAGGCGGTCGGGGGCGTCTCGTCAACTTGTTGGGGCGTGAATGGCTGCTCGGGTCTGGTGGCAAGTCTGGTTATCGGTATCGCCTACAAGACAATGATTTAGGGCTGATCCTGTTCATTCATTCCCGTTATGCGGTTGAGACGGTTCCGGATTCGCATCTGAAAATCGAGCTGTCGCCCCACTTCATTGATGAGCGCAAGACCGGATCGATTCAGGGTTACATGAACAACCTGGCGGCGCGTCTGCTGGTCGATCCTCGGCCTACTGGCTGTGCGGTGCATATCTGTGTGGATGTCCAAGGCTGGGAACCGCCTAAGAATTTTTTTGATTTGCTGGTCACTCGTTCCAAGCGGCGTGTTGATCATCGTGGGATTTCTGAGGCGCAATTCAGCATGTCAGAGTTGGCGACCGTTTACGGTGCTTCTCAATCTTACCTGTTCGGTCTTGCGTCTGAGTTGCAATTTTCATTATACCGCAAAGACTTGCAAGCTAAGGCGATTGATAAGCTTCACTTCTGGCAACCCGTCTGGGAGCGTCGAACCGATGAATATTTCAAGCCGCTGTATGACCATGACAAGCCGGTTTGGCGCTTCGAATTCCGCTTTCATCATTCCGTGATCAATGAATTCGGTGATTTCATCCATGAACCTTTGCACACCTTCACCGATGTAGTCGATCACTTGACGGGCCTTCTACGCTACGGCCTTGAAAATTTCCGCCTTCATCCAGTGTCCGCCTCTGGGCGTCCATCCAAAACTTATATTGACCCCATGTGGCAACTGCTCTTACAGGATGTGCAGATTCATGGTCCTGACCCTGGCCTAGACTACCGGCGTTCCAGAAAGGGGCCGGGCATGGGCAATATGCGGAACGTGCGGAACGTGGTAGGCAATATGTTGAGCCTGTACGCCTGTTACGGCATCTCGCCCCTTGATGCGGTCAAGCTCTTGATGCAATCGGGCATCTGGGAGGATATCAAGGTCATGATTCGCTCGAAGTTCAAACAGGTCATGACCGATGATCAGGTCAAGGCCAGGTTCACCGATCAGGTGACTGAAGGGTTACGAATACGTACCTTATGCGGGGCTTGTACATAGTCAACCAATCGTCAACGCCAGTGTGCTTTAGTCGCTTATTAAAGCGGAACAAGCGTTATTAACTGTATGATATAGTTGAATATAGTGCAGTGTTGTGTTATTAAATGAAGGACTCAAAATCCGCCGCTGGTAACAGCGTGAGAGTTCGAGTCTCTCTCCCGGCACCAATCGAAACAATCTATTAGCATCTATCCCGTTTCCGTTGTCGCGTGCGGTAATGTTTTTCCCGGCCTGTTTCCACTCAATCCGGAAGGAACCATGAAAGCCTTTATCGCCACAGTAGCCGTTGTCTGCCTCGTCTTTGGCTATAGCCTCGCTTATGCAAGCAATGACAACTCGCCCGATGTTCAGGAAGTGGCCTTCACTTGCGCCAATGGGGAGACGTTGTCTGTTCGCTTTTTCACGACGCAGGGCATTGCAGCCTTGGTGCGTCATGGTAAAACCATCGAGTTGCAGCAGCAACTGAGCGGCTCTGGGTTTATCTACAGCAATGGCCCCAACACCATTCGCGGCAAGGGTGATGACCTGACTGTTGAGATTGGCCGGATGGCGCCGATTCAATGTAAGGCTAAGAAGGCGAAATAAGCGGACCCGATGCCGCGATCAGCCTGAGCCCGCTTGCGGCTCGCCCTGGAAAGACAGTGACAGTTGCTTTCGACTCAGACCAGGGGATATCGCATCGGGATAAGCGTCCCAGCTGCGGCCTCGCAGCAGGCGTCCGTTGGCTTTTTTATGCCGTTTTACTCCATCGGCTCCCCAGCTTCCCCACTGCTTGAAGAAGAAGGCGACCCCAAGCGGTGTCCGCCTGTTCCTGAATGCGGACAACCCACTCTTCGCGCATCGGGCGTGCCTTGGGACCGGACTCGCCGCCGACGATGACCCAGTGAATCCCGGCCAGATCGAACGTTTCCCCAAACCTGTCTGAATCATTGAGATATCACCACCTGAGCAGGGTCATTTCCGATCTCTTTTCTTGTAAATAAAGGCCATAATCAGGTGAAGCATCTTGAACATAAGAGCAGAGAGGGGTCGCCATGTTCCACGCCATCGTCGATAATACGGCTCAGCCGGAAGGCTTTCTTTACTATAATAACCACAAAAATATTGCGATTAGAGAGGAATTGGGCAATGGGACCAAGGTGCGGAGTTTCGCGTCCGTGTCGGCTATCCCGAACATGTCGTTCCTCGATATTCTCGAAACGATCGTCGATCTCAAGCTCCCGACCGGTAGCAGTTTGCTGATCTGTTCGCATGGTACCGAGACTTCGCTTTATCTGCCGGTTTATCCTGAAAATAAGCGTGCGCTCGATATTACCGCGCTTCAGCTGTTCAATGGCTGGGGAGAGCTGGTCTATTTCGGGAACAAGGCACAGATGGCCAGTGAGTTACAGGTATCCGTCGACCAGCTGGACTATTTGCAGATGCTCATTGGGCAGGTACAGGCGCTTCGGATCGATCACGTCGCCATTCGGGCTTGCCAAGTCGGTCGCGATCCCCAGTTGATGGCCGAGCTGGCGAAAGTATTCCATTGCCAAAATCTGTCTGCGCCCAAGATGCTGGATACCTATTCCGAATATCTCATCCCGAAAGTCATTGCTGTGGATGAATTTCAAAAGGCGGTGGACGAAATCGGAAAGGGTAAGGCCAAGACGACCAATTACTTCATTTATGGCAATGCCCCCAATCGCTTGATTGTCCAGATGCGCCCGAAACCCCATCACCGCTTCGGCTTGAGTTCCGTAGCCGAATCCCGGGCCGCCATCGATAGTTTCATTAAAACCATCCTTCCCGAAGTGCAGAATCCGGGACAGTTTCAAGCGGGACAGAGCGTGTATTTTCACGCGCTTTCACCCTTGACTCGAAACAGCTTCACCTTTCAGTCCGATCCTGGCTACGAAGCGAATATCGTTTTCAAAGGTTACTACGATAACCGCTTGGCCCCGCCCGTTCAGCCGAAAGCGCCGGACGCCAAACGTCACTTCGGCGGAATTCGCAGCCGTGCCCGGGCGGTGATCAGGCGGTTTGGCCGGTAGGGTTGCGCTGGCGCAGGGCGCGATTTACGGTCCGAATGGGCCAGACGATCCCGGCATCCGGTGTTCAGCTTCGGCCAGCTGCGCCAGATAATCCAATCCCCGGACCGCCCCGATGCTATACCCGGAAGCTACGAAGCGATACCGGACATTTTTTTGGACGACAGGCCATTTTTTTTCACAACTTATTATAATAAATAAATAAATTGAGTTTTTTAGGTGGACATTTTGCCGGACATCGACAAGGCTCTGGAAATACGCTCCGATGTGGAAACGCGGGTCGAAACTCGCCGCTTTGGCCCTTTCACATTTCGTCTGGGCGTGGACGGGACCACATTGGCGCTGCCGTATCAGCGGGTTTTGGATGCTTATGAGCGCTTCAACGCCTCGCCGCTCTCCCAGGTTGCCCGGCAACTGGAGCGCGAGGTCGTGGCCAGTAGCATTTTCGGTACGAACTCGATCGAAGGTGGGACGCTGACCGAGGAAGAAACCCAACGGGTCTTGGAACTGGATCCGGCCCAGATCCAGGAAGAAGAACAACTCCGGGCTGTGAATCTCAAGACGGCCTACGATGTGGCGCAACAGGCGGTGACAACGCCGGGTTGGCAGTTGGATGTGTCGTTTATTCAAACAGTGCATGCAGCAATCACTCAGCGTTTAATACATGCTTATAATCAACCTGGTGTCTTCCGCGATAATCCCAAGGCGATCAAGACCTATGTGGGTAATCGGGAGCATGGCGGTCAATATCAGCCCCCTCAGCACGGTCATGATGTTGAGACATTGATGCAGGCGTTGGTGAATTGGCATCGGAAATTGGTGGAGCGCGAGGTTCCAGCGCTGATCCGTGCGCCGTTGATACATTACTACTATGAATTGGTTCATCCGTTTTGGGATGGCAACGGGCGCGTGGGGCGGGTTCTGGAGGCGGCTTTGTTACAGGCGGATGGGTTTCAGCATGCGCCTTTTGCCATAGCGCGCTATTACCTAGCATATATCGATGAATATTTTACACTGTTCAATCGCTGCCGAAGGAATTCGGAGAAAAGTATAGCTACTCCTCATACTCCGTTCGTCCAGTTTTATCTGGAAGGGATGCGTGTCAGTATCAATCGACTACATGACCGGGTCAATCAAATCGTCAATGTGCTGCTGTTCGAGTCCCAGATTCGGCGGTGGTATGACGAAAAACGCTTGAATAGTCGGCAGTACACGATCGTCAGTCAGCTACTGGCAGCCAGTGGCCCTGTGCTGCTGACGGAAATGCGGCGCGCACCTTGGTATCAAGCCTTGTATCTCACATTGAGCGACAAGACTCGGCAGCGCGATTTGCACTGGTTGCGGGAGTTGCATCTGGTGGCGATGGATAAACAAGAGCGGCTATGGCCCGGTTTCATGTCAGTCGAATAGCGCTTTCCAGATGCTGGCGTTCGGCCTCGGCCAGCCGTGCTAAATAGTCCAGCCCCCGAATGGCCCGGCTGCCGTACCAGGACGTCATCTCCCCATCGATCAGGCGCAGTTTTTCCAGGGGGCAGGCGTAATCCCTGGCGAAGCAGGCGAGGTTATCCTGCTGGAAGTGGTAGGGTTCGCTGCTGAATAGAATCAGCTCGGCCATATCCAGCAAGTCTTGGTTCATCTCCACGACCGGATAACGCGATTCCGTTGCCGCCGGCAACGTTTCCCAACCGACCAGCGCCAGGGTGCGGGCGATGTAGGTATCCCGGCTGACGCCCATCCACGGTTGACGCCAGATCAGGTACAGCACGCGTCGGGCCGGCCAGGTCGTCGCGCGCAACCGCGCCAGCGCCTGCTCGAATGCGGCGACCAGTCGCTCCGCCGCTGCCTCACGCCGGAAGATCCCGCCCAGCAGACGATAAAGCGCTATGTTGTCTTCCGGAGCCAGCGGGTGAGTGACGATCACTGGCAAGCCGTCGGCCATCAGGCGTTCCGCCAACTCGCGCGGATTCTCGTCGATGTTGACGATGACGTGGGTCGGGCGCAGGGCCTGCAGCCGGGTGTAGTGAATCTTCTTGGTGCCGCCGACGCTGGGGATTTGCTTGACCACCGAGGCGGGATGAATGCAATAGTGAGTGCGCCCTGCCAGCTGATCGGCCAAGCCCAGCGCGAACAACAACTCGGTGATGCTCGGCACCAGCGAGACGATGCGGGCCGGCGCGGTCACCGGCGTATGTCGTACACCCAGGGCGTCGCGCAGCTCAGAATATTCAGGATACAAAGTGTCGGCCCATTTCGCGAAGCGCTTCCGGGGTCATGCCGGTCCATTGCTTGAAGGCGCGGGAAAAGCTCTTTTCGCTCAGAAATCCCACCGCCAGGGCCACTTGTTTGATGGGGCGGCCGGTCTTGTTCAGCAGTTCGATCGCTCGGTCTCGGCGCACTTCGTCCTTGATCGCCTGCAGCGATGCCCCTTCTTCCTGTAATTGGCGATGCAGGGTCCGGGGCGAGACGTGAAACTCCTTAGCGATCGATTCGCCGGTATGCAGCCCGTCCGGCCGCGTTTTCAAGTAATCGCGCACCCGCTGCACCAGCAATCGGTCCCGCCGATAGGGGAACATGGTCAAGGGCAGGGCGTGTTGCAGCATCTTGCTCAGGGCTTGGTCGTCCCGGCGAATGGGCAGGGCGGCGTACTGGGGATCGAAGCTGATGCGCGCGCCATCGGCCCGAAAATGCAGCGGGCCGGGGAACAGCATCTGGTAAACGCCGAGGTGATCGGGCGCATCGAAAGGGAAGCAGGCTTCCAGCAGCGGGATACGGGAATTGATGGCCCAGCAGGCGTAGCCGAGGATGTAGCGGAACAAGGTGGCGAAACAGAATTCGGTCATTTCGCCCAGATCCCGGTTGACCTGAATGGCGATGGTCGCTGCCGTCGAGGTTTGGGTGAAGCGCAGTGTGATGTCGTCGGTCAGCAAACCATGGTAGCGGCACCAGCGTTTCAGCGCCACTTCCAGGGTGGGTGAACCGAGCGTCGCCCGACACAACATGCCGTAACTGCCCCACGGTAGCCGGCGCGAAAACCAGCCCAGCGCCTCATCGTTCAATTCCTGGATAGCGATACCGAACAGAATCTGCATCTGCGACCCCGTGATCCTGTTGTGCGGGTCTTTCAGAGATTCTGGCGTAATTCGCGCCCGTTGGAGCGCGGAAGCTGGGTCTTGGCCATAGCGTCCATAGGCCGCTACGATCGCTTGCGCAAATGCCATTGGGGTAATCGCTACCTCAGAAGTCAGTGACATAGTGGTTCCATGCGTCAGTATACCGGCTTGGGTACCACTATAGTGGCGATGGCGCGAATTGCAACCACATTGGCATAATGGCTGGCAACTATTGCAACTTGGTTGGCAACCCTTGCTTGCGAGTTGTTTTTATCATGACAGCTATCACGCCAGTGGGCGTTGCCAACCTTCATGAGTTGGCTGAGTGAGGACGGTTCTTGCTGCGGTGCGGTGAGAACTTCGATTGGATTCATCACCTGATAGGAGCACTTTCTCACCATGTCCGCGGTCATCAGCCCGTTCAAATGCCCCGTTTCCGGTGTCGACAAGGCCAAGCCTAGACACAAGGTCCGTTTCGTCACCGCCGCCAGCCTGTTCGATGGTCACGACGCTTCCATCAACATCATGCGTCGCATCCTCCAGACCAGTGGTGCGGAGGTCATCCATCTCGGGCACAACCGCTCGGTCGAGGAGATCGTCACCGCTGCCTTGCAGGAGGACGTCCAGGGGATCGCCATCAGCTCCTATCAAGGCGGTCATGTCGAATTCTTCAAGTACATGATTGATCTGCTGCGGGAGCGGGGTGGCGCCAACATCAAGGTGTTCGGCGGTGGCGGCGGCGTGATCGTGCCGGAAGAAATTCGCGAGCTCCACAACTACGGGGTGGCTCGCATCTTCTCGCCCGAAGATGGCCAGGCCATGGGTCTGCAGGGCATGATCGATCACATGCTGATAGCGTGCGAGGCCGATCCGGCCGAATATGCGCCGACGACCCTCGACGGCGTCAAGGCCGGGGACTGGCGGGCGTTGTCGCGCTTGATCACCGCGCTGGAAAATCAGCAGCTTGCGCCGGGATTGCGCCAGCAGATGCTCGACCAGGCGGCCTGTCATATGACGCCGGTGCTCGGCATCACCGGCACCGGTGGTTCCGGCAAGTCTTCGTTGACCGACGAGCTGGTGCGGCGGTTCCGGCTGGATCAGGACGACCGGCTGAAGATCGCGGTCATCGCCGCCGATCCATCGCGACGCAAGACCGGCGGCGCGCTGTTGGGCGATCGCATCCGGATGAACGCGATCGGCGGCCCGAATCTGTACATGCGCTCCCTGGCGACCCGCGTGGCCGGCAGCGAAGTACCGGAAACCCTGGGCGACATTTTGGCCGCCTGCAAGCTGGCGGGTTTCGATCTGCTGATCGTCGAAACCTCCGGCATCGGCCAGGGCGATGCCGCTATCGTGCCGTTGGTCGATCGCTCGCTGTATGTGATGACCCCGGAATTCGGCGCGGCCTCGCAGCTGGAAAAGATCGACATGCTGGATTTCGCCGATGCGGTGGCGATCAACAAGTTCGATCGCAAGGGGGCCGAGGATGCTTTGCGCGACGTACGCAAGCAGGTCCAGCGCAACCACAAGGCGTTCGGCCAGAAACCCGAGGAGATGCCGGTATATGGCACCATCGCCGCGCGTTTCAACGACGATGGCTTGACGGCGCTTTATCACGGCGTGGTGGATTTGCTGCGCGACAAGGGGTTGAATCTGCAGCCGGGCCGGCTGAAGTCGGTGACCAGCAAGGCGTCCACCGGCAAAGCCGTGGTCGTGCCGCCGACCCGCGCCCGCTATCTGGCGGAAATCGCCGACACCGTGCGCGGCTATCACCGTCAGGTGGACGAGCAGGTGAAGTTGATCCGCCAGCGCGAGCAGTTGCGCGCGGTGATGGCGCTGCTGCAGACCGAGAACCGGGCGGTGACCGATCTGGAGCCGCTGTTGGCGCGGGTCGAGGCGCAACTGGACCCGCACGCCCGCAAGCTGGTGGATATGTGGCCGCAGGTGAAGGCGAGCTACGGCGGCGATGAGTATGTGGTCAGGATTCGCGACAAGGAAGTTCGCACCCGCCTGACCAGCTACTCCCTGTCCGGCAGCCGTATTCCCAAGGTGGCTTTGCCGCGTTTCGAGGAGCACGGCGAGCTGCTGCGCTGGCTGATGCTGGAGAATCTGCCCGGCAGTTTTCCGTACACCGCCGGCGTGTTCGCCTTCAAGCGCGAACACGAAGATCCCACCCGGATGTTCGCCGGCGAAGGCGACCCGTTCCGCACCAATCGCCGTTTCCGTAAGCTGTCCGAGCACGCCGAGGCCACCCGGCTGTCCACCGCCTTCGATTCAGTGACGCTGTACGGTTGCGACCCGGACGAGCGGCCCGACATCTACGGCAAGATCGGTAATTCCGGGGTGTCCGTCGCCACCCTGGACGATATGAAGGTGCTGTATTCCGGTTTCGATCTGTGCGCGCCGACCACTTCGGTGTCGATGACCATCAACGGCCCGGCCCCGATCATTCTGGCGATGTTCTTCAACACCGCCTTCGATCAGCAGGTCGAGAAATTCGAGCGCGACAACCATCGCCCGCCGACCGATGACGAGATCGCCAAGATCAAGAACTGGGTGCTGGAGAATGTGCGCGGCACGGTGCAGGCCGATATTCTCAAGGAGGATCAGGGCCAGAACACCTGCTTGTTCTCCACCGAGTTCGCGCTGAAGATGATGGGCGACATCCAGGAGTACTTCGTCCATCACAACATCAAAAATTTCTATTCGGTCTCCATTTCCGGCTATCACATCGCCGAAGCGGGCGCCAATCCCATTTCGCAATTGGCCTTTACCCTGGCCAATGGCTTCACCTATGTCGAAACCTATCTGGCGCGCGGCATGCACATCGACGATTTCGCGTCCAACCTGTCGTTCTTCTTCAGTAACGGCATGGACCCGGAATACTCGGTGATGGGGCGGGTGGCGCGGCGGATCTGGGCCACGGCGATGCGCAACCGGTACGGCGCCAACGAACGCAGCCAGAAGTTGAAATATCACATCCAGACTTCGGGTCGCTCCCTGCACGCCCAGGAAATGGATTTCAACGACATCCGCACCACCCTGCAGGCGCTGATCGCCATTTACGACAACTGCAATTCGCTGCACACCAATGCCTACGACGAGGCGATCACCACTCCGACCGAGGAATCGGTGCGGCGGGCTATGGCAGTGCAGCTGATCATCAACCAGGAATGGGGTTTGGCCAGAAACGAGAATCCCAATCAGGGCGCGTTCATCATCGATGAACTGACCGATCTGGTCGAAGAGGCGGTGTTGCAGGAATTCGAGCGGATCAGCGAGCGCGGCGGCGTGTTGGGCGCGATGGAGACCGGTTATCAGCGCAGTAAGATTCAGGAGGAATCTTTGCATTACGAGACGCTGAAGCACAATGGAGCCTTGCCCATCGTCGGGGTCAACACCTTCCGCAACCCGCACGCCCAACATGACGAGATCAAGATCGAGCTGGCCCGTTCCACCGAGGAGGAGAAGCAGCGCCAGTTGCAGCGGTTGCACGCGTTCCAGGAGCGCAATTGCCGTGGCAGCGGTCAGATGCTGGCGCGCCTGATTCAGGCAGCCATCAACAACGAGAACCTGTTCGTGGTGTTGGTGGACGCGGTGCGCTATTGCTCATTGGGCCAGATCACCACGGCGCTGTTCGAGGTGGGCGGGCAATATCGGCGGAACATGTGAGGCAATCGCTCCGCCCGCGAGAGCGCCTGGTTGCAGGCGGAAATGCGGGCGGAGCCTTGGCGGCGCAAGGCGGGCGCCGTCGCTTGTCGTTCACTGTTCGGGGCGGCTGGCCGGCGGCTGGCTGCGTTGCAGAGCGCGAATACCCTGTTCCAGCCCTTCCAGGGTCAACGGATACATGCGATTGCCCATCAACTCCCGTACCATCTGGATCGACGGGATATAGCTCCAGCGGTTCTGATTCTGGGGGTTGAGCCAGATGGCGTGCGGCCAGGCGGTCAACAGCCGCTGCATCCATACATCGCCAGCCTCGGGATTGAAGTGCTCGACGCTGCCGCCCGGATAAGTGACTTCGTACGGGCTCATAGTGGCGTCGCCGACCAGGATCAGCTTGTAGTCCGGGCCGAAGGTGCGCAGCACCGTGGCGGTCTCGGTTTTCTCGGTGTAGCGGCGGCGGTTGTCCTTCCACACCCCTTCGTAGATCATGTTGTGGAAGTAGAAATACTCCAGATGCTTGAATTCGCCGCGCGCCGCCGAAAACAGTTCCTCGCACACTCGGACGTGATCGTCCATCGAGCCGCCGACATCCAGAAACAGCAGGACCTTCACCGCATTGTGCCGCTCCGGCACCATCTTCAGATCCAGATAGCCGGCGTTGCGGGCGGTCGAGCGAATCGTGCCCTCCAAATCCAGCTCCTGGGTTGCGCCTTCGCGGGCGAAGCGGCGCAGGCGGCGCAGAGCGACCTTGATGTTACGGGTGCCGAGCTCCACGGTGTCGTCCAGGTTGCGGAACTCGCGGCGGTCCCAGACCTTGACCGCACGGCGGTGGCGTGAGTCTTCCTGGCCGATGCGGATGCCTTCCGGGTTGTAGCCGTAAGCGCCAAACGGCGAGGTGCCGGCGGTCCCGATCCATTTGTTGCCGCCTTGATGGCGTCCTTCCTGCTCGGCCAGCCGCTGGGCCAGGGTTTCCATCAGTTTTTTCCAGCCGCCCAGCGATTCGATGAGCTGCTTGTCTTCCTCGCTCAACGTGAGTTCGGCCAGCTTGTGCAGCCATTCCAGCGGCACCGTAGCACCGATCATTTCGTCGAACAGGGTTTCCAGCCCCTTGAAGTGACTGGCGAATACCTGGTCGAAACGGTCGTAGTGGCGTTCGTCTTTCACCAATGCGGCCCGCGCCAGGTAGTAGAACTCCTCGACCCCGTGCGCACTGACCCGCTGGTTCAGCGCTTCCAGCAGAGTCAGGAATTCGGTCAGGGAGACCGGAATGCCTGCTTGGCGCAGCTTGAAAAAGAAGTCGATCATCATGCGGCGACAGTCCTCATCCTCGCGTCGGGTGGGAAGGACAGGGGGCTTGGTTGGGGGCTCAGTCCTTTTTGCGCCTCGACATAAAAAGCAGTCGCTCGAACAGGTGCACATCCTGTTCGTTCTTCAGCAAGGCCCCGTATAGCGGCGGGATCAGCTTGCGCTGGTCGCCGCGCAGTGCCTCGGGCGGAATATCCTCGGCTACCAACAGTTTGATCCAGTCCAGCAGCTCCGAGGTCGAGGGGCGTTTTTTCAGGCCCGGCACGTCGCGGATCTCGAAAAACGCCTCCAGGGCCTCGCTCAACAGCCGCTTCTTCAGATCCGGATAATGGACATGGACGATGCGTTCCATGGTCTCCTTGTCCGGAAAGCGGATGTAGTGAAAGAAGCAGCGACGCAGGAAGGCGTCCGGCAGTTCCTTTTCGTTGTTGCTGGTGATGATGATGATCGGCCGATGCTGGGCCTTGACCACCTGTCGGGTCTCGTAGACGTAGAACTCCATGCGGTCGAGCTCCAGCAACAGGTCGTTGGGGAACTCGATGTCGGCTTTGTCGATCTCGTCGATTAACAGCACCGGCTGCGTGTCGGCTGTGAAGGCTTCCCACAGCTTGCCTTGGACGATGTAGTTGCCGATATCCTGAACGCGGGCGTCGCCCAGCTGCGAATCGCGCAGGCGGGAAACGGCGTCGTATTCGTACAAGCCCTGCTGGGCCTTGGTGGTGGACTTGATATGCCACTGGATGAACGGCCGATCCAGGGAGCGGGCCACCTCTTCGGCCAGCTGGGTCTTGCCGGTTCCCGGCTCGCCCTTCACCAACAGGGGACGGCCCAGGGTGACGGTGGCGTTGACCGCCATCATCAGATCGTCGGTGACAACGTAGCGATCGGTTCCACGAAAGCGTGATTCGGACATCGGCATTCTCCTGACCAGGCAAGCGGCGACGAAGATCGATATTTCGTAATATTATAAAAGGATATCTTATTATTCTTTATGTATATTGGCCGCGCCTGTTATGTTTGCGCAGAAGCGAAAATGATAGCAAGTTTAGCAGGCCAACCCCCCATTACCGCATTCCATGCGCCGCAGCCCGCCTGTTTTCGACACGGCGGGCGCGGCGGATTGCTGACCGGCGCATTTCGGCGGGAGTGCGCGCAACCTGGCAGGAGAGCATGACGATGAAAGCGAACACGATTCTGGAAACGATCGGCAATACGCCCCATGTCCGCATCAACCGACTGTTCGCCGACCGCAAGGTCGAGGTGTGGATGAAGCTGGAGCGGGCCAATCCCGGCGGCAGCATCAAGGATCGCATCGGCCTGGCCATGATCGAGGACGCCGAACGGCGCGGCGTGCTGACGCCCGATACTCTGATCGTCGAGCCGACCTCCGGCAATACCGGCATCGGCCTGGCGATGGTCGCTGCCGCCAAGGGCTACAAGCTGGTCCTGACCATGCCCGAATCGATGTCGCTGGAGCGGCGGCGCTATCTGGCGGCGCTGGGCGCAGAACTGGTGCTGACGCCCAAGGAAAAGGGTATGCCCGGCGCGATCGAGAAGGCGCAGGAGCTGGTGCAGAATACCCCGAACGCCTGGATGCCGCAGCAGTTCGAGAATTCAGCCAACCCCGAGATCCATCGACGCACTACCGCCCAGGAGATCCTGGCCGACTTTCCCGAAGGGCTGGACTACCTGGTCAGCGGGGTCGGCACCGGTGGCCATATCACCGGTTGCGCCGAAGTGTTGAAGGCGCAGTTTCCGAGTCTGCAGGTGCTGGCGGTGGAGCCGTTGGCCTCGCCGGTGCTGAGCGGCGGTCCGCGCGGCCCGCATCCGATTCAGGGCATCGGGGCTGGTTTCGTGCCGGCCGTGCTGAATACGGCCATCCTGGATGGGATCCTGAAGGTGCCTCACGAAGACGCCTTCAAGATGGCGGTGCGCTGCGTCAAGGAAGAAGGCATCTTCATCGGCATTTCCTCGGGCGCTTCGTTGGCGGCGATCGCCCAGAAGCTGCCGGAAATTCCCGATGGTAGCCGGATTCTGACCTTCTGCTACGACACCGGCGAGCGTTATCTGTCGGTGGCGGGCTTGTTCGAATAGTCGGATCGGGCGCGAAGCGGCGCAGACCGGGAGCCGGAGCCCGAAGACGGCTTTCCGGCGCTTCCGGTCTTTCCGCCCTGCCCGGTTTACGCGCCCAGCTGGGTGCGGATGAAGGCGTATTCCGCCTGCATGGCCTTTTCGGCGTCCCCACCCACGAAATCGGCCAGCTTGCCGCCGACCAGCGGGATCCCGCACTTGATTTCGAGCTGCACGTCGTTGACGCAGCCAGCGCCTTCGCTGCGTAGCTCCATGACGCCCTGGGCGCTGACCGGCACGCCGGCGATGTCGATTGCGAACCGACAGCGATAGGGACCGCCGGCCTGGCCTTCCCAGCGTTCGGTCTGGACGATGGTGTTCCAGGGATTGATGAATTTCTTCAGCAGCGCCGGCACCTCGGCTGGCACCTCCCGCTTGATCTTGATCGCATAGCGACCGTCGCCCCCGGCGCATTCCGGTATCTCGACGTTGCGAGCGCCGATGGCGACATATTTGGCCGTCATGAATTCGGGGTCGTGAAACAGGCCGAAGACCGTATCCACGTCTTTGGCATACTGATGCAGGGCTTTAATTTTCATCTTTTCGTCCTCCTCGCTTGGTAAAGTCGAATCCTGAACCGATCCACCTCTGTCGACCGCGCCGTCGGCGCGGACTGGAAAGCGTCCCATGCTGCATGCCACCACCTCCCTGCCCGCCGAATGGGCTCCGCAGGATGCCGTTCTGCTGACCTGGCCGCACGCCGACAGCGAATGGCGGCCCTGGCTGGAGCAGGCCGACCGCACTTTTGCGCGGCTGGCCGCCGCCATTGGCCGCTACGAGCGAGTCGTGATCGTGGCTCGCGACGCCGTCCATGACCGGCATATCCACGCGCTGCTGACCGCCGCCGGCGCGGATTCGGCGCGGATTCGGCGCTATATCGTGCCGTCCAACGACGTCTGGGCCCGCGATCACGGCCCGATCACCGTCTATCGCGATGGTCAGCCGCTGTTGCTGGATTTCCGCTTCAACGGCTGGGGCGGCAAGTATCCCTGTGCTCTCGACGACCGCGTGACCGCCTGTTTGCAGGAACAGGGTGCTTTCGGCGACACGCCGCGGGCGGCGGTGGAGCTGATCCTGGAAGGCGGCAGCATCGAGACCGATGGCCTCGGAACCTTGTTGACCACCGCGCAATGCCTGCTCAACCCCAACCGCAACGGTCTGGATCAGGTCGCGCTGGAGCAACGCTTGCGGGAGACCCTGGGCCTGAGTCGGTTCCTGTGGCTACAGCACGGTCATCTGGCCGGGGATGATACCGACAGCCACATCGATACGCTGGCACGTTTTTGCGATCCGAACACGATTGCCTATCAGGGTTGCGCCGATTCCGCCGATCCGCATTTCGCATCCTTGCAGGCGATGGCGGAGGAGTTGCAGTCCTTCCGCACGACGCAGGGCGATCCCTACCGCCTGATCGAGCTGCCGTTGCCAGCGGCCCAGTACAGCGAGCAAGGCCAGCGTCTGCCGGCCGGTTACGCCAATTTCCTGATCGTGAACGGGGCGGTGCTGGTGCCGGTTTACGACGATCCCCTGGACTCCGTGGCGCTGGAACGGCTACAGGCCGGTTTTCCGGATCGCGAGGTGGTGGGTGTGCCGTGCCTGACGTTGATTCGCCAGTATGGCAGCCTGCATTGCGTGACCATGCAGCTGCCGGTGGGGGTATTGCCGCCCTAATGCGGCATGAACTCTTGCAACAGGTCGTTCAGGAACTGCAGTCCCAACGCGGTCGCCCGCAAGCGGGTTGGATCGGTTTCCAGCAGACCGCGTTGCCGTGCCCGGTGCAGTCCCGGTTCCAGCGCCTGCGGCGGTAGGCCGGTGCGCTCGCTGAACAGTTCCAGCGGCACGCCGGCGACCAGACGCAGGGCGTTCATCATGAACTCCACCGGCAATTCAGTCGTCTGGAGTGGCGTGTCGCTGCCGATGCTGGCTGAGGTTCCCGCCGTGGCCAGGTAGTCGCGCGGGTGCTTGAGTTTCCACAGACGGTGGATCTGGCCGCTGGCGGCATCGCTCAATTTACCGTGCGCGCCCGCGCCGATGCCGAGATAGTCGCCGAACTCCCAGTAATTCAGATTGTGGCGGCATTGGCGACGCTCGCGGGCATAGGCCGACACCTCGTAGCGTTGATAGCCGTGCCGGGCCAGTTGCGCCAAGGACTGCCGCTGGATCTCCTCGATCGTGTCTTCGTCCGGCAGGGGCGGCGGCGCGTGGTGGAAGCGGGTGTTCGGCTCGATGGTGAGTTGGTAGTAGGAGAGATGAGCCGGTTGCAGGGCAATGGCGGTGGCGATGTCGGCCTGGGCTTGAGCGACGGTTTGCTGCGGCAGGCCGAACATCAGATCCAGGTTGAAATTATCCAGGTCGGCAGCATGGGCGGCCTCGGCGGCGGCGATCGCAGCCTGGCGATCGTGAATCCGGCCCAACTGGCGTAATTGCTCATCGCCGAAGCTCTGCACGCCGATCGACAGCCGATTGATGCCAATCGCCCGGAATTCGGCGAATTTACCGCGTTCCACCGCCCCCGGATTGGCTTCCAGGGTCATTTCCAGATCGGGACGCAGCGCCAGCCGCGCCCGCAGGCCGGACAGCAGTCGGTCCAGCGCTTCGGCGGAGAACAGGCTCGGGGTGCCGCCGCCGATGAAGACGCTGTCGATGCGCCGACCCCAGATGCGCGGCAAATCCTGCTCCAGGTCGGCCAGCAGCGCATCCACATAAGCCTGTTCCGGAATCGAATCGCGGATTTCGTGGGAATTGAAATCGCAGTACGGACACTTGCGGATGCACCACGGCAGATGAATATACAGGGCCAACGGGATCGGGACGGTCAGGACAGGCATGGCGCTGCGCTCAATCCGCCATCAGCGGCGTCGAGTCCAGCTTCAGCCGCTGCGCCAGTTCGGCCAGGGCCTGGCCGCGATGGCTGAGCCGATTCTTGACCTCGGGGGCCAACTCGGCGGAGGTCCTGTGTTCGGTCGGGACCAAGAACACTGGGTCGTAGCCGAAGCCGCCGCTACCGGACGGTTCGAAGGTGATCCGGCCTTCCCAACTAGCCTGGCACAGCACCGGCATGGGGTCGGTCGGGTGGCGCAACAGGGCCAGGGCGCAGACGAAGCGGGCGGTGCGCCGCTCCATGGGGATGTCGCGCATGGCCTCCAGCAGCTGGAGCAGATTGCGCTGATCGTCGGCGTCGGGGCCGGCGTAGCGGGCCGAATAGATCCCCGGTGCGCCGCCCAGGGCATCCACCACCAGTCCGGAGTCGTCGGCCAGCGCCGGCAGGCCGGTATGCTGGGTGGCGTTGCGGGCCTTGATCAAGGCGTTTTCGATGAAGGTCAGCCCGGTTTCCGCCGCTTCCGGGACTCCGAAAGCCGACTGTGGCCGAATTTCCACGCCTAGACTGCCGAGAACGGCCGCGAATTCCCGGACCTTGCCGGGATTGCCGGTCGCCAATATCCACTGATGCATGCGCCTGTCTCCGTCGCTGTCGAAGCCGTGCTCAGCCCGGCAGGCCCAGGACTTCCCGCTGTTTGTGCAGCAGGCGATCGATGCCGTTGCGCGCCAGCTCCAGCATCGCCTGCAGTTCCTCCTGGCGGAAGGCGTGACCCTCGGCGGTGCCCTGAATCTCGATGAAAGCGCCGGCGTCGTTCATGACCACGTTCATATCGGTTTCCGCCTCGGAATCTTCGGCGTAATCGAGGTCCAGCACCGGCACACCCTGGTAAATGCCGACCGACACCGAAGCGACCTGGCCGTGCAAGGGGTTCTTCTTGAGCAGTCGCTTGCCGATCAAATGGCGCACGGCGTCGGCCAGGGCCACGAAACCGCCGGTGATGGACGCGGTGCGGGTGCCGCCATCGGCCTGCAGGACATCGCAATCCAGGGTGATGGTGCGCTCGCCCAGCGCCTCCAGATCCATCACCGCGCGCAGGGCGCGGCCGATCAGACGCTGGATCTCCATGGTCCGCCCATCTTGTCGGCCACGGCTGGCTTCGCGCTGCATCCGGGTATGGGTGGAGCGCGGTAGCATGCCATACTCAGCGGTCACCCACCCCCGACCCTTGCCCTTCAGAAACGGCGGCACCCGCTCTTCGATACTGGCGGTGCAGAGCACCCGGGTATCGCCGAACTCTATCAGCACCGAACCTTCTGCATGTTTGGTGAATTGGCGGGTGATACGGATCGAACGCAGTTCATCGGCGGCGCGGGAGCTGGGGCGCATGGAAAATTTCCTTGTGTTGGGTATGGATTATCGGGCAGCGGACTATAGCAGAACCGGCCCGTTTTCTCGGTTGGGAAAGAGCATGGTGAGCCATCAAATCAGTGCTATAAAGCCAAGATCGCGCCATTGAGCGCCAGTTCCGCGCAAAACCGACGCTAATGCGCGAGAATGCCCCCTTCAACCCAGATCAGCAACTCTCGAACATTGAGGATAGCCCATGTTACGCAGCATGACCGCCTTCGCGCGCCGGGAACAGAACAGTCCTTGGGGTACCATTGTCTGGGAATTGCGCTCGGTGAATCACCGCTACCTCGAAACCGTGTTGCGCCTGCCGGAAACGCTGCGCAGCCTGGAATCGTTGGCGCGCGAACGGGTTTCGGCGGCGCTGGGTCGCGGCAAGGTCGAAGGCACGCTCAAGCTGCAAACCAGCGGCGCGGCCTTGACCAGCATCACCGTCAATTACGCTCTGGTCGAACGTTTGATCGAGGTTGCGAGTGAGCTGGAACACATGATCGGACCGGGAGCCGGCCTGCAGTTGTCGGACGTGATGCGCTGGCCAGGGGTGATCAACGAGGCGGAGCCGGATCTGGATGAGATCAAGCAGACCATCCTCGACGAGCTGAACGCGGCCCTGGCGGAGCTGATCGCCACTCGCGAACGCGAGGGTCAGCGCACGGCCGAACTGCTGCGTCAGCGCTGCGAGGCGATGCGGGTGCAGATCAAGCAGGTGCGCGCCCGGCGGCCCGAAGTGCTGGCGCGCTGGCGCGACAAGCTGATGGCTCGTCTGGTGGATCTGCCGGTCGAGCCCGATCCCGGCCGGGTGGAACAAGAGGTGGTGCTAGTGGCGCAGCGCCTGGATGTGGACGAAGAGCTGGACCGGTTGGATACCCATCTGGATGAGATCCAAGCGGTGCTCGGTCGCCGCGAACCGGTCGGACGACGCCTGGATTTCCTGATGCAGGAACTCAACCGGGAGGCCAATACGCTCTCCTCGAAATCCTCCGACGCCGATACGACCCGCGCCGCGGTCGAACTGAAAGTGTTGATCGAGCAAATGCGGGAGCAGGTCCAGAACATCGAGTAGCGCTCGATGGCATATCAAAATATTTCTGGACTCCGCTGACACGGCGGCTTTTGGTGATCGACGACGCTGGCCGCCCAATCCGCCGACATCGTGACCTGTTCACAGTCCTTCCACTGGATGGAGCCCGGCGCGACGCTCGAAGAGGTGTCGCGTATCCTGGCGCAGGGTGGGGTGTTCGCCGTTTACGACAGCCAGTGGCCGGATGGGCCAGGATCATCGCGACCATTGCAGGGAGGGGCGGCTCGGGTCGCAATGTCCCGGTGTCGGTTGCGGCGGGTGGGTGCGGGCTCAGCTCTTGACGAATTCCAGCAGATCCTCGTTCAACTGGTCCTTGCTGGTGCTGCCCAGGCCATGGGCGCCGTCCGGATAAATCTTCAGGGTCGCGTTCGGGACCAGCTTGGACGAGAGCATGGCCGAAGCGCCGATTGGGACGACCTGATCATCTTCGCCGTGAATGATCAGGGTCGGCACGTCGAACTTTTTCAAGTCTTCGGTGAAGTCGGTCTCGGAAAACGCCTTGATGCAGTCGTAGGCATTTTTATGCCCGGTCATCATGCCTTGCAACCACCACCACTGGATCAGGCCCTGCGAGACTTTGGCGCCGGGGCGGTTGAAGCCGAAGAAGGGACCGCTGGCGATATCCAGGAAGAACTGCGAACGATCGGCCAGGTAGGCCACCCGGAAGCCGTCGAATACCTCCATCGGCAAACCACCGGGATTGGCTTCGGTTTGTAACATGATCGGTGGTACGGCGCCGACCAATACGGCTTTGGCGACCCGTGCCGTGCCGTGCCGGCCGATGTAGCGGGCCACTTCGCCGCCGCCGGTGGAATGGCCGACCAGCATGGCGTTTTTCACATCCAGCGTCTCCAGCAAGGTCGCCAGATCGTCGGCGTAAGTATCCATCTCGTTGCCGTTCCAGGGCTGGCTGGAACGGCCATGCCCGCGGCGGTCGTGGGCGATGCAGCGATAGCCGTTGGAGGCCAGAAAGAACATCTGCGCCTCCCAGTCATCGGCGCTCAACGGCCAGCCGTGACTGAACACGACCGGTTGGCCTGAACCCCAATCCTTGTAGAAGATTTGCGTACCGTCTTGGGTGGTAATGGTGCTCATGGCTTGCGCTCCTCGGTGGTTGGGTGGGATCGAAAAGTCGTATTTCGGTCAGAATGCGAAGCAATCACAGCCACCTCCCCAGAATCCGGCATAGCGATGGCGAGCCGTCTCGGCTGCCGTGAACAGTTGCTGCAGGGCGTGATGGCAACCGTGCTGATGGCATTCGGCGCTGTGCCGATGGGCAACGGGAATGTCGTTGCGCGCCGCCTGACGAATGTCCAACGGCGCGCCGTAACCGCCGAAATAGCGGGCGGGCGACCATTCCGGCAGCACCGGCAACGGTGGCGGTTGATAGGGGGTGAACTCGTCTCTGGCGTAAACCACCTTGCCGCCAACCACCGTCAAGACCGATTCGATGCCCTTGATGTCTTGTTCCGGCACGGTGAAATAGTCTTCGGTGAGCGCGGCCAGATCGGCCCATTGCCCGACTGCGAGCGTCCCTTTCTGGCCGCCCTCGCTCGAAAACCAGCTACTGCCTTGGGTAAACAGCCGCAAGGCTTCCTCGCGGTCGAGCCGATTGGCCTCGGAGTACAGGGTCGCACCGCCTACCGTTTTACCCGCCGTCAGCCAGTACAGCGCCACCCACGGGTTGTAGCTGGCGACCCGGGTGGCGTCGGTGCCGGCGCCGACCGGTAAGCCCAGCTCCAGCATCTTGCGCACCGGTGGCGTGCGTTCGGCGGCGGTTTGGCCATAGCGGTCGATGAAATATTCGCCCTGATAGGCCATGCGGTGCTGAATGGCGATGCCGCCGCCCAAGGCCCTGACCCGTTCGAGATTGCGTTCGGAGATGGTTTCGCAGTGATCGAAGAACCAATGCAATCCGGCGAGGGGCACTTCTCGATCCACGTTCTCGAACACGTCGAGGAAGCGAGTGATGCTCTCGTCGTAGGTGGCGTGCAAGCGGAACGGCCAGCGCTGGGTCGCCAGCAGGGTGACCACTTCTTTCAGTTCCGCTTCCAGGCTGGCGGGCAGATCGGGGCGCGGTTCCAGAAAGTCTTCGAAGTCGGCCGCCGAGAACACCAGCATCTCGCCAGCGCCGTTGCAGCGCAGGTAGTCATCGCCTCGACCGGGCGCGGTCATGTCGATCCAGCGAGCGAAATCTTCCTTTTCATGCTGCGGACGCTGGGTAAACAGGTTGTAGGCGATGCGCAGGGTCAATTCGCCGCGTCGATGCAGTTCCTCGATGATGGCGTAGTCTTCCGGATAATTCTGAAAGCCGCCGCCGGCGTCGATGGCGCTGGTCAGCCCGAGTCGATTGAGTTCGCGCATGAAATGGCGGGTGGAATTCATCTGCTGCTCGGGCGGCAGCTTCGGCCCTTTCGCCAGCGTCGCGTACAGGATGGTGGCGTTGGGCCGGGCGATCAGCAGGCCGGTGGGATGGCCGCTGTGATCGCGCTGGATTTCGCCGCCGGGCGGATTGGGGGTGTCGCGGGTATAACCGCAGGCGCGCAGAGCCGCCTGGTTCAGCAAGGCGCGGCAATACAGGTTCAGGATGAACACCGGCGTGTCCGGCGCGACGGCGTTGATTTCATCCAGGGTTGGCATCCGCCGTTCGGCGAATTGGAATTCGCTCCAACCACCGACCACTCGCACCCACTGGCCGGGCGGGGTGCGTTGCGCCTGGTCCTTGAGCATCCGCAGCGCATCGGCCAGGGACGGCACGCCGTCCCAGCGCAATTCCAGGTTGTAATGCAGTCCGCCGCGAATGACGTGCAGGTGCGAGTCGTTCAAGCCTGGAATCACCCGTCGGCCCTTGAGATCGATGACTTGGGTCTGCGGGCCGCGCGGGTAGTCCTCGGTCCCGTCCACGGCCACGATGCGGCCATCCTGAATGGCCACGCGGGTCGCTTCGGGATGCTGCGGGTCGAGAGTGGCGATGCGGCCGTTATGCAGGATGAGATCGGGGGTCAAGTTCGGCTTCATGGCTGGGGTTTCCTGTCGTTGGGATGCAACCAGGCATGCAAGAGACGGGTGACCAGCGGCATGACGACCCAGGTCAGCAGCACGACCACGCAGGCGTTGAAGACGGCATTGGCGAGGATGAAATGCCAATTTTTGATGGCGGGGCCGAGGGTCAAGCTCAAGCCGGTGGCGACCGGAAACACTCCCAGAAAGGTGGCGATGGCCATCTTCCAGCGCGGCGGGGCGTTCGGCGTGCGAAACCAGGCTTCGAGGCCGTGCAGCTGCCGATATTCCGGTTCACCCTCGGTCAATTGGTGGGCGTATTCGTCCCAGATTTTGAACTGCGGCGAGGCGTAAAACGCATCGCGCTCGGCGGCGCTGGCGAAAGTGCGCAAGATGCCGTATTCCCGCGAATCGGAGTCGGGCGGTGGGGTCAGCATCAGCGCCCCACACACGCCGTCTTGGGCGAATGAAGTTTGGAAAAACTCGCGCAAGCCTTGTTGAAACGCGGTTTCGCAGCCGGGACGGACCCGGCGCGTGATCGCAACGTGGATGGGCATATCGACCTGCGGCTGCTTATGATTTGGCATCAAGGAAAGCGATGATTGCCGGAATCACCGCTTGGGGCGCTTCTTCCATCAGCCAATGCCCCGAGCCCATGACGACTTGACCCTGAACATTGGAGGCCACCAGCTTGGTTTGCTCGATGAGGAAGTTGCCGCTGGCCTTCTCACCGGTCAGCACCAGTACCGGCATGGAAAGCGGCGTTGCGCTCAACTGGGCAAAGTCCTTGGCGTCGCGCTCGAAGTTGCGGAAGTATTCAAAACCGGCGCGCATGCCGCCTGGCTGCGCGTAGGCTTCCGCATAGAAACGACGGTCGGCTTCTGGTATTGAGTGATGGGGATCGGCGGCGAAATCGTTCCAGAAATGCTCGAAGTAAATGCGCTCGCGACCGTTGACTAACGCCAGTGGCACTTCACCGTAGAAGTGGAAGTGCCATAAATCGCGCATCAGCCAGACATCCTTCCAGTTGCCGATACCGGGCAGGAACGCATCCATCAACACCACGCGCTCGGTCGCCTGCGGGAACTGCGCGGCGTAGGCGTAAGCCACCATCAATCCGATGTCGTGGCCGACGATGCTCACGCGATCGAATCCCAACGACGAGGTGAGGTCGTGGATGTCCACGGCCATGTTCTTCTTGTCGTAGCCGGAATCGGGCTTGGAGGAATTACCCGCGCCGCGCAGGTCTGGAACGATGACCGTGTGGTTCTTGGCCAGCAGCGGCATGAGTGGAAGCCACATGTGACCGGTTTCGGCATAGCCATGCAACAGGACCACCGGGCTGCCCTGGCCGCCGATGAAATAATGGAGTCGAACTCCATTGACCTCGGCAAAGTGCTCGGTGAAACCGGCAGGGATTTCGCTGGCTGTCGCCGAGAGTGAGGCGCACGCCAGCAGCAAGGCGACAAAGCTTGCCGTGCCGACGAAGACGTTGCGTCTGGACGATATTCGCTGAGTCATCATTGAATTGACCTCTCGTGGCTCTTATTCGCCAGTTGGTTCAGTGCGCCGCTTTCTCCGGCACAACCTGCGGTGTTTGCGCCGATTGCGGGGCGTGATGAACCATGGTGTAGGCGTATTCGACGCCGCTGCCATACGCACCGCCCTGTTGTTTGAGCAGGTTCATCAAGGCGTTGTAATGCTCACGCTTGGCCCAGTCGCGCTGCCATTCGAGCAAGGCGGCGATGGTCGTGAGCCGGATGGCTCCTGCCTGCACCATGCGTGACAGCGCGGCGTCCTGGGCGGCGGGAGAGGTCGCGCCGCAGCAATCCTCGACGACGTAGATGTGGTAACCGGCGTCCAGCATCTCAAGCGTGGGCCAAGTCACGCAGACTTCGGTCCACAACCCGGTCATCAAGATGTTCTTCTTGCCGGTCGCCTCGACCGCTGCCCGAAAACCGGCGTCGTCCCAAGCGTTCATGGAGGTGCGTTCGACCACCGGCTGGCCGGGAAACACGTCGAGCAATTGGGGCCAGATGTAGCCGCTGAACGACTCGGTTTCGACCGCGGTCAACACGGCGGGCACGCCGAATTCCTTGGCGACTTTGGCCAGGAGCGTGACGTTGTTGATCATCGTCGCCCGATCGATGCTGGCTACGCCGAAGGTCATCTGCGGCTGATGATCGATGAAGACGATAGCGCTGTCTTGCGGCGTATAAAGCTGGTGATAATGCGACATGGCGTTTTGCCTCTCCAATGGAAATGGATGGGTTGGTCTTAGGTCAGCAGCGTTGCGTCGAGACTGATGGCGGTTTTCAGCACTTTGGAAACCGGACAACCGGCTTTGGCGTGACCTGCCAATTCGGTAAAAGTCGCCTGATCGATGCCGGGAATACGCGCCGTCAGCGCTAGATGTACGGCAGTGATCGCGTAACCATCCTCGACTTGTTCCAAGGTGACTCTGGCTTGCGTTTCCATTTCGGTTGCAGTGAACCCCGCTTTGCCTAGGATCAGCGAAAGCGCCATGGTGAAGCAGCCGGCGTGCGCTGCGCCCAACAGCTCTTCGGGATTGGTGCCGCGTTGTCCTTCGAAACGACTGGCGAAGCCATAGGGATAAGCCGCCAACGCGCCGCTTTCGGTCGAAATGGCGCCTTTGCCATCCTTGATTCCACCCGCCCAAACGGCGGAGCCTTTGCGATTGATTTGCATGACGAACTCCTGTGAGCATCGGTGAACGACGGATTCAGCTCCGGGGTCGGTTACGGACGAAACTGGCGATGAGGTCCGCGCATATCTGCGGCGCTTCGTGATGGGGGCCATGACCCATTTGCGGGAACACCATCAGATGAACCGACTGGCATTCGCGATTGAGATCGAACCAGTTCTCGACCGGGAAAACGATCTCGTGATCGCCCGAAATCACCAGAATCGGGATCGAGGTGGATTTGAGAAAGTCGCGGTAGCCGCCATCGTCGTGGAATAGATCTTCGTGCCGGGTTTCCGCCAGCATCCGCAGATACGTTTCTTCCGGAATCGGGGGGCTGAGATCGGTCGTGCGCTGGGCGATACGTTGGTGTGAGCGCTGGGCCGCCGCCCGGCTCGCCGCCGATTTCGGCTCGAAAAACAGGATGATCTCGTCTTCCAGATCGTTATCCGGTTTGAGCGCCGTCTGCATGAAGATCGGCTCTGGAGGGTGGTTGACCTTGCCCGGTGGTGTAGTACCCATCAGGATCATGTGCGTGACACGTTCGGCATAACGGGCGGTGACGACTTGCGCGGCCATACCGCCAAGCGACCAGCCTCCGATGACGAATTGTTCCAGATCCAGCGCATCGGCCAGATCCTTGGCGTCCTTGGCCAACGCTTTACGTTCGTAGGTCGCCCGTCCCGTCGATTGGCCGAGACCGCTGTAATCGAAGGTAATGACGCGGAAATGCTCTGCCAGCGCGTCGAGAAAGGCTGGATCCCAGACGTCGAGGACTCCGCGCAGACGATTGCATAAAATCAGCGGTGGGCCATCGCCCAGCGAGCGATAAGCGATCTTGCGATCATCGATCGTCGCGAATTGCGTCGGCGCCGATACGGCGTTTTGGGATGCGAGCATTGCGGTCATGAGGGAACTCCCGCACTAGCGAATATCCTGTGCATGAATCTGTTTTGAACAGGCGAGAACAGCGTCATCAAGGCGATATTGTCGATGGACCCAGCAGATAGCCTTGAATAAATCGAGCTCTGTTCGAGCAGTGCGTTGTTGTGATTTGCGGACAAAGCATGACTCTATGCGCAGGTTCACGCTATTGATCGGGTGGGCGAGTTTTTTACGCTGCCGAGGAATGGTTTCCGCCTCCTCCTTTTGGAGGAGACAGACGGTCGGCGTGAATGGCGTGGCGTTGCGCGGTTAGAGTTGGATCAAACCGCGCCGGCTGGCGACGGTGATGGCTTCGGTGCGGCTGAGCACATTCAGCTTGGCGAAGATATTGCGGAGATGGGATTTGACCGTGGTTTCGCTGATGAAGAGCGCAACGCCGATTTCCCGGTTGCTCTTGCCGCGGGCCAGCAGCGCCAGCACGTCCAGTTCGCGCCCGGTCAAGGTTTCGCTGCTGATGCCCGCCGCCAGCTTCGCTACCAGCGCTGGCGCGATGCAGGTTTCGCCGCCATGGACCTTGCGGATGCACTCCAGCAATTCCTCGCGCTGGGCATCCTTCAACAGATAGCCCTTGGCCCCAGATTTGATGGCCTGGGCAATCTCGTTATCGGTATCGAAGGTGGTCAGCACCACGATGCGGGCTAAGGCATCGTGGTGACGAATGGCGTCCATTGCGCCGACGCCGTCCAGCAACGGCATCCGCAGATCGAGCAGGGTCACGTTGGGGCGATGTTGCAGCCAAAGAGCTACGGCTTCGAGCCCATTGGCCGCTTCACCGACCACCTGCATGTCCGGCTGACGACCGATGATGGCCGCCAGACCTTCGCGCACCATCACATGGTCGTCGGCGATCAGCACTTGGATCTTGGTCATCGGCGTGTTTCTCGGCGGCGTCAAGGGAGCGAAACGGAAGGATCGTGCGGCAACGGCAGGGTAATGATGATGACCGTGCCGGTGTTGCGCCCGCTCTGGATGGTCAAGCGACCGCCCATGCTTTTGACGCGTTCGCCAATGCCTAACAGGCCGAAACCGTCATGCTTGCACAGAGGATCGAAGCCACGGCCATCGTCGCGCAATTCCAGGAGCAGGCCATCCGCCGCAAAGGTTAGTTGCAGGGAGAAATGCTGCGCTTGGGCATGGCGGAGAGTATTGATCAGCACTTCCTGGCCGATCCGTAGGATATTGTCCTCCCATTCCGCTGGCAGCGCCCGCGGCGCGCCCTGCAAGATACAGCTCGCTTGCAGCGGCGTGCCCTGGGTTGTTTTGCGCAACAGGTCGTTCAGCGCTTCGCACAGGTTTTTTTCTTCCAGGGCCTGTAGGCGCAGGGCCTGCACCGAGCGGCGGGCTTCTTTCAGGCCGTCGCGGGCAATATCGCTGGCGCGACCGCAATGGGCTTCGGCTTCCGCCGCCAGACCTTTGGTCGTGGCGTCGGCAGCTGCCTCCAATTGCACGATCACCCCGGTGAAGCCTTGGGCCAGCGTGTCGTGGATATCGCGGGCCATGCGGTTGCGCTCGGCGGTGATGGCCACTTGACGGCTTTGTCGGGACAGCCGCGTCAACTGGATTGCCAGGGTGGCCTGATGGGCCAGCGCTTGCGCCAACTCGATCTCTTCCCGGCGAAACGAGCGCTTGGTTTGAAAACGAATGCTGGTGATGCCGGTCACCTGGCCGGCGATCAGCATGGGAATGAACAGGACCGCGCGAATCCCCAGGGTTTGCAGATGCTTTTTCAGCAGCAGGATGCAGCTGTCCGGATCGGCGTGGGTATCGTCCATGACCGTATGCCAGACGGCGTCCGGGTTCGATCCTATCCGTAGCTGGGCGGTGGTGCGGTCGATGTCCTCCAGCACCGCATATTGGCCGGTGCGGAAGATTTCCCGCCATATGGGATGATCCTGGGACTCGATCGGCAGCTGTGCGGCCGGATGCGCGGCATCGCCGCGGGTTTGGAAACAGCCGTCCTCGACCACGGCGATGAGATCCAGCCAGTCGCCGATATCGCTACGATTCCAGACTGTGACGCTATGAGCGCTGGACTGCTCGACCAGCGTGCGCAACACATGCTCCAGCAGGCGATCCGGGTCCGATTCTTGAGCCAGGGCGTCCAGGGTATGGGTCAGGGCATCCAATTGTCCGCGGGCCAGATGTTCCGATGCACGCAAGGCTTCGGCGGCTTGTTTGCGCTGGGTAATGTCGCGCAGGATGACCGTCAGAATGCGCTCGTCGCCCAGATCGAGTTTGGAGATCGAGGCTTCGGCCGGAAACTCCTGTCCATTCTTGCGTAACCCGAACACCTCGCGCCGTTGCCCCATCCCCCGCGCGATTCTGGAGGCGGATTGGGCGAAATCGTTCAGATGTCGGTGGTGGGCGTCGACGAAGCGTTGCGGCAGTAGCAGGTCGAGCGATTTGCCGATGACCTCGGCCTGGATGTAGCCGAACACCCGTTCCGCGCCCCGGTTGAACAAGACGATGCGTTGTTTGGCGTCCACCGAGATGATGGCGTCTTCGGCAATCTCCAGGATCCCTTCGAAACGCGCTTTGGCGGCGCGTGTGGCTTCTTGCGAGCGCACCTGTTCGGTCACGTCCATGACGGCTCCGACGAATTCGACGGCGCCGAACTCGAGCGGCGTGGCGCGGGCGACGATATGAACCTGTTTCACCGAGCCGTCGGGCATCGAGAGGCGATGCTGGAGGTCGAAGCCGGTCCGGTCGCGCATCGCCTGGTCGATCGTCCAGCGAACATGGGCCAGATCTTCCGGATGCACGCGATCGAACAGGCGTTCCAGCGTGGGCTCGATCTGGCGATTATAGCCGAGTATGCAAAACGTCTCGTTCGACCAGATGATCCTGCCGCTGGCGAGATTCCAGCCGAAGCTGCCGGTGCGGCTCAGTTGTTGCGCCTGCGCCAGATAGGCTTCGCTCTGCCGCAGCGCCGCTTCGGTGTGGTCGCGTTCGATGGCGATGGCCGCCAGGTGGGTGATGCGCTCGATGATTTCCTGATGGCGCGCATCGGGGTGGCCGGATTCGCGCGCATACAGGGCGAAGGTGCCCAGCACCTGGCCGTCTGCGGCCAGGATCGGCGTGGACCAGCACGCGCGCAGCCCATGCGCCAGCGGGAAATCACGATGATCGTCCGGCAGCGGGGCAGTGGCGATGTCGGCGATGATCACCGGTTCGCGGCGGTAGACGGCCATGCCACATGGACCGGTAGCAGGGCCGATGACGAAGCCGTGGGACTGGTGCGCGAAACTGGCCGGTAGACTGGGCGCGGCGCCGACCCAAAGACGGTCGCCGACCGGGCTCAGCAGCAGAATGGTCGCCCGCACCTGGCTGGAGATTTCCTCCACCAGCCGGCACAGCGCATCGAGGATCGAGAACAGCGAGTATCCCCGCGCGCTCATTTCCAGCACCCGCTTCTCGCCGGCCAGCAAGGCTTCCGACCATTGGCGATCGTCGATATCGGTGTTCTGGCCGTACCACTTGACCAACATTCCCTGTTCGTCGTACAGGGGCACGGCCCGAAACAGGAACCAGCGATAGGCCCCGTCGTAGCGTCGCAAGCGCGCTTCCGTCTCGCCCGGCTGGCCGCTGGTCAACACCGAACGCCAGTAGTTCACCAGCTCGGGTAGATCGTCGGGATGGATGGCGATCTGCCAACCCCAGCCGCTGGCCTGGGCGAGGGTGAGGCCGGTGTATTCGCGCCAGCGTTGGTTGAGGAAATCGATGTAGCCATCCGGGAGAGCGCTCCAGACCAGCCCCGGAATGGTGTCGATGACCAGACGATGGTCTTGTCCCGCGCCGGTCATGGATGGATCGAGGCCGTTGTCGTGGAGGGTCGCCATGGGTAATCTGCGCCGTTGCATCCGCCTTCATCAAGTGTATGGAGTTTTGAAGGCGACGGAGCGAAAAACGCATGGCGGAACGCAGCGCCGGTCGGCGCGTCGACATCAATCAATGCGCGGCTTTGCTCCCGGTTCAGGCATCGTTGTTCCCTAGGACGGCGCGTTGGCGGCGCTGGGCGAAATCCAACAGGCGACGGATGGGGCGCACCGCCCGTTCGCGGATCGCCTCGTCGATCACGATCTCGTTGTCGCCGCTCTCCAGCACTCGGGCCAGATTGCGCAGGCCGTTCATCGCCATCCACGGACAGTGGGCGCAACTGACGCAGGTCGCGCCTTTGCCGACGATCGGCGCTTCCAACAGGATCTTGTCCGGTGCGGCTTGCTTCATCTTGTGAAATAGGCCGTTGTCGGTGGCGACGATGAATTTCCGTGCCGGCAATTCGACCACCGCCTTGACCATGGCCGTGGTCGAGCCGACCAGATCGGCTTCGGCGATCACTTCCAGCGGCGATTCCGGATGGACCAACACCATGGCGTCGGGATGTTCGGCATGCAGTTTTTTCAGGCCGTCGGCCTTGAACGCCTCGTGCACCACGCAAGCCCCGTTCCACAACAGCATGTCCGCGCCGGTTTCCCGCTGAACGTAAGCGCCCAGATGCCGGTCCGGCGCCCAGATCAGCTTCTCGCCCTGTTCCGCCAGATGGCGCACCAGTTCCAGGGCGATGCCCGAGGTCACCACCCAGTCGGAACGGGCTTTCACCGCCGCGCTGGTATTGGCGTAGACCACCACGGTGCGATCGGGATGCTGATCGCAGAAGGCGGCGAATTCATCGGCCGGACAGCCCAGATCCAGCGAGCATTCTGCCGCCAGATCGGGCATCAGCACCCGTTTTTCCGGGTTGAGGATCTTGGCGGTCTCGCCCATGAACCGCACCCCGGCCACCACCAGCGTGCTGGATGTGCATTCGGTGCCGAAGCGGGCCATGTCCAGCGAATCGGAGACATAGCCGCCGGTCGCTTCGGCCAGCTCCTGCAGCTCGGGCGAGGTGTAGTAATGTGCGACCAGGGTGGCGTCGTGCTCTGCCAGCAGACGCTCGATGCGTGCGACCAGGGCGGCCTTCTCGGCTGCGTCCAGAATCTCGATGACGGTAGTCGGCACTTGCCCCGGCGCTAGGCGATGGTCCTTCATGGCAATCTCGGCGGTGACTGCGCTCATGATGTTCTCCAGAGGTCTCCAGCGAGCGTAGCGCTCACTGCATGGAATCAATCGGTGGGAATGAAGGGATCATAGTTTCTTCATTTTGATGCTATGACGGGTCGATGGCGAATATTTTACAGGCCGATCAACCCGGCTTGCGGCAGATTTCGGTTAAAATTCATCTTTTCATAATCCATTTCGTAATAACGACCCAAGAACGATCTAAGTGGGGAGGTGATGATGACGGCCCAGCGGGAGACAGTGGTGCTGGTGCATGGCCTGTATGTCCATGGCTTATGGATGCGCCTGCTTGAATACTGGCTGGAGCAGGCCGGCTACGACACCGTGAATTTTTCCTACCCCTCCATCAGCCGCTCGCCGTCCGAGAACGCCGGTGAGCTGCAGGCGGTACTGAAGGATCTGGATGCACCGGCTGTGCATTTCCTGGCCCACAGCATGGGGGGGCTGGTGGTCCGGCACCTGTTCCGGCAATACCCCAACCAGCGGCCGGGCCGGATCGTGACGCTGGGCACACCCCACCAGGGCAGTTATGCCGCCCGCATCATGCATGGCAGCGGGCTTGGGTTTTTCGTGGGGCGAGGGCTGGAAGACGGCTTGCTGGGCGATGCGCCGGTCTGGACCGGACCAAACCTGCTGGGCTCGATCGCCGGTACCCTGAACGTTGGGCTGGGGCTGTTGTTTCCCGGCATGCCAGCGCCGGCGGACGGCATCATCGCCGTGGTCGAAACCCAGCTGTCGGGCATGGCCGACCATATCTGCCTGCCGGTTTCGCATATGCAGATGCTGGTTGATCCGACCACGGTCGCCCAGGCTTGTGCCTTCTTCGCCACCGGTCGGTTCCGCCATCCGCCGCATGCGTAGCGGGAAGCCAAGATGATAAACTGATTTTTCATGCATTCTACGATACAGCAGGCAAGAGGCTACGCATGGCAGGACATAGCAAATGGGCGAATATCCAACATCGGAAGAACGCCCAGGACGCCAAACGCGGCAAACTGTTCACCCGGTTGATCCGGGAAATCACGGTCGCAGCCCGCATGAGCGGCGGCGACCCCGGAGCTAATCCCCGGTTGCGGTTGGTGATGGACAAAGGATTGGCCGCCAACATGCCCCGGGACACCATCGATCGCGCCATCAAGCGCGGCACCGGCGCGCTGGACGGCGTGGAATACGAGGAGATCCGTTATGAGGGCTACGGCCCCAGCGGGGTCGCGGTGATGGTCGACGCCCTGACCGACAATCGCAATCGCACGGTGGCCGAAGTGCGCCACGCCTTCACCAAGTGCGGCGGCAATCTCGGCACCTCCGGGTCGGTCGCTTTCCAGTTCACCGAGCAGGGCGTGTTGAGCTATCCGGCGGGTTGCGATGAGGATCGCATCATGGAAGTGGCGATCGAAGCCGGGGCCGACGATGTGGCCAGCAACTCCGATGGTTCGGTAGAAGTGCTGACCGATCCGGCGGCGTTCCATACGGTCAAGGAGGCGATGGTCGCGGCCGGACTGACGCCCGAGGATGCGGAGGTGACCCAACGGGCCGCTTCCAACGTCACCCTCGGCTTCGACGATGCCCAGAAGATGGTTAAGCTGCTGGAGATGTTGGAGGATCTGGACGATACCCAGAACGTCTATTCCAACGCCGACATCCCCGACGACATCCTGGCCAAACTCTGACCGTGACCGTGGTCCGGCTGCTGGGCATCGATCCTGGTTCGCGCATCACCGGCTACGGTGTCGTCGACATGGATGGGCCACGCAGCCGCCATGTTGCCAGCGGCTGTATTCGGACCGCCAGCGATCGGCCCCTGCCGGAACGCTTGAAGACGATCTTCGAGGGGGTGAGCGAAGTGATCCGGCAGTACCAGCCGATGGAGGTCGCCGCCGAGCAGGTGTTCATGCACCGCAATCCCGATTCGGCGCTCAAGCTGGGACAGGCCCGCGGCGCAGCTCTGTGCGCGGTGGTGATGGCCGGACTGCCGGTCAGCGAATACGCGCCGCGAGCCATCAAGCAGGCGGTGGTCGGCGGCGGCGCGGCCGACAAGAATCAGGTGCAACGCATGGTGGCGTTGTTGCTGAATCTGCCGGAGTCGCCGCAGGCCGACGCTGCCGACGCCCTGGCGGTAGCCATCTGCCACGGCCACACTCGCCAGACCCTGCAGCGTTTGGCGGCTGTCAGCCTGCCGGTGCGGAGACGGCGATGATTGGCCGTTTGCGCGGTGCGCTGGTTTGGAAACAGCCGCCGTATCTGTTGATCGATGTCCAGGGGGTCGGTTACGAGCTGGAGGCTTCGTTGACCACCTTTCAGACCTTGCCGGAAATTGGCGTCGAAGTGAT